>Ga0207073_1060_pt1 | contig 26244 bp, 27 predicted proteins | sample Alteio_BWMinHeat_65_FD_153575 | JGI IMG/M metagenome (GOLD analysis project Ga0207073, IMG submission 153575) | Enriched cells from forest soil in Barre Woods Harvard Forest LTER site, Petersham, Massachusetts, United States -... | ecosystem: Environmental > Terrestrial > Soil > Temperate forest >...
CCGACCTTCATCGTACTTGAACCGGGTAGGGGAGAAGCTTTTTTCAAAAAAAGAAGAGCGGTTCAAAATCATCTGGGCACGGTGCACGCGATCGCCATAGCGAACCTTTGTGAGTTTGTTGCCGGGGTTACCCTTGAAATCACATTGCCCTCCACTCATCGCTGGATTCCGAAGTCCATGAAGTTAAATTATTTGGCTAAGGCAAATACGGACGTGCGCGCCAGCACCCATATCTCTTTTAGCACTTTGCCAGATGCCGGAAGCATCAATGTGCTGGTCGACGTTTTTGATTCCGAACAGATCCAGGTCGTCAGTGCAGAAATTGAAATGTACATTTCTAAACGGAAATAGCTTGTTCAGTCCCGAAGCGCTAAGATAATTCTTATGCTCGGTCTCCTGACCTTCTCTCTATTTTTTCTTTCCACCGTGCTTTTTAGCTCAGCGTGTTCCTCTGATTTCTTGGACCGGATACTCTTGGGCTTTTTAGTTTTGAGTTTAGAAATTTTCAGCACGGCCGCTGCACTTTCCTTTTTTTGGATATCTGGCAAACCCTCTATTTTGGGCAGGCACCGGTATTGCATTTTTTTTCTCTGCCTATTTTGTTGGGCGGGATTTCCTACCAAAAGCGCTGAATTTTTCCGCGAAACCATCAAAAACAGATATTTTATATGTTTGCCCGGTTTTGATTTCGGTTGCGCTGGTTTTCTCTTCCGCCTTTTTTTCAGTGCCGGGGAACTGGGATGTACTTTCCTATCACTTGCCGAGGGTGCTCTACTATTTGCAGTATGGCTCTTTTGCCGATTTTCCCACAGCCTATTGGGCCCAAATCAGCCATCCACAGCTGGGACCGACATGGCTAATTTTTGTCATGATGACGGTGGGATTTCGGGAAAACTTTTTTTTCCTGCCTCAGTTTTTGGGCTGGATTGTCTCCGCGCTCGCAATATTTGGAATCTGCGGACACTTCAATGACCGGCTCTCGCCAACTGGAACAAGGGGATTCGTCCGCGGCTGGCTGGTTTTTATCCTAGCGCTTTTTCCGCTTATGGAAATGCTGGGTGCTAGCACAGAAAGAAACGATATTTTGGTTCTGGCGTATAGCGCGGCCGCTTTCTTTTTTTTATTTTCGGAACAAAGGCAAGCGGGCATATGGGGTGCCGTGGCGATGGCGCTTGCTCTTGCTGTAAAAGCCACGGCCCTGCCGTTGGTTCCAATTTGGATTTTTTTCTATTTTTTCCGCAGACCAATTAAATTTTCGCAAATATTTATTGGCCTTGTTATTGCTTTCCTGATCGTTGCCGACAGCGGCTATGGTAAAAATTTTCTTCGTTTTGGCAATGCGTTCGGGCCGTCGGGAGTTATGCATCAGCATAGCCTGCGTTCCTTTTCGGAGATCGTTCATCAGGGCGGCAAAAATATTTTTCGTTATGCAATAGACAGCGGGACACCGGACGGCTGGCCCGGCCTCAATAGCGCCGAGAGATTGGTGAGCATGTGGCGAGAGAGTGGGATTGAGGCTGGTAAATCCTTATTCGGAACGGACCTAGGGAAGGGAGAACTGTATGGGGAATTTTCCGGCGGCAGGTCTTCACTCGCTCACGAAGACCCGGTCTACTATGGGCTTGCCTATCTACTGCTGGCTTTGTTTGCGGCCGTGGTTTTTTTCATCCGGGAAAAAAACAGGCGGGAACTTGTCCTTTGGTTCCTTCCCGCTCTGCTTTTGTATGTCATCCACTCGTTTACTCTGCGCTACGATCCTTGGCATGGCCGATTTTTTATGGTCAATGGGATATTTTTGGTGCCGCTGCTTGCGCGCGGACTTGACCTAGCCTGGCAGAAACGCACGCTCAAAAATTGCTGCCTCGCGCTCCTTTTTCTGCTTTTTGTCCAAAATATCTATTCTATTATTTTGCGCAATAATCAGAGGCTTTTTCAAAAGGGAGCTCGGCTCGAGTTGGCACTACGTAATCGCCCTGAATTTCTGCCCATCTTTCAAAAGCTCGAAAGGACTGTCCCGGAGCAGGCCGTATTGGCAATAAGAATTCCTGAGGATCTGCCTGAATATTTATTGTTCGGGCCTCGACTAAACCGGATCGTGATTTCAGCTTTTGATTTTTCTTTGGGACCCTTAAAGACCCCGCCCAATGCGGGCTGGCTATTTTTCCATTCCTCGCTCGGCGAAGTAGAAGCGGGTGATGAAGCTTTGGGACAAGGCTTTTTTCTCAGAAAGCTCTAAAATAAAGATTGTGAGGGGAAGAGTGTTGAGAGGTTCCCGGACGGCGTTGACCGGATTTCGACCTCCGCGCCTATTAGTCCTTTAGATTTTCACGGTTTCTCACAAAATCTTGGGTGCACTTCCTGCTCTCTTAGTGCGAATGCAGGACGAAACTTCCATAGAACGGCAATTACATAGGGACAGCACCTTTCAGCCTCCCTATTGCCCTCGCTCGACATGCAGGTTTCATCTGAAACGTGGAGAGCCCTTTTGGTCTAAGCATGGCGGAAAATCCATCTTGCGATTTCCTTACTTCACTCACCGCTTTATTTGTAACCACTGTGGAAAGACCTTTTCGGCCTCTTTCTTTCGCCTAGACTATCGGCAAAAGATCTGGGGACTAAATGCCATCATTTTCGAGGATCAGGATGGGGGCTGCTCGAAGTCACATTCGGCACGCAAAATACATAAAGGAGAATCCTTTGTCCGCTACAGGCTTAAACGCATGGCTAGATGGGCAGAGCTTATGCACACGAAGCTCACAGAAAATACCTTTATCGAAGAAGAGATCGTCTATGACGGCCTAGAAAACTTTGCTTTTAGTCAGTACGACCCTAACAATATCAATCACGCCATAGGCAAGAAATCACTCTTCACTTATGAGTTCAACTTTTGCCCTTTGAACAGAAAGGGCAGAATGACCGCGGCGCAGGTGAAGAGAAAAAAAGAATTAGAAGATAAGTACGGCCCTTACCCGAGAGACGCCATAAGAGCGAAGAGCCGGGATGTCTTTAGGCGTTTACTCAGCCGAACCAAGGGACGGCTCACGCTATTTACCGATGAGCATTTTCAGTATGAAAGAGCTATCGAGGACATCAGAACCTCAAAAATAGATCACATCAAAATATCCTCTCGAAAGCATCGCAATTTCCGAAATCATCTATTTGCGGTCAATAATATAGATATGCAGGCAAGGCATTTTGCGTCGGCATTTCGCAGAGAGACGATCGCCTTCTCAAAAACGACGATCGCCATGCAGGAGAGCTTTTTTCTTTATATTGTGAATCGCAACTACATGCGGCCAAAATTCTTTAAAAAACATAAGCACGATCCGTACTCTCACAAAAGATCACCCGCCATGGAGATAGGAATCATGAAGAAGATTTTGACCTTTGAGGAATTCTTTCAAGAAAGGGTCTGCAAAACTCAAGTGAATCTCAACAAAGACTTTGAAAACCTTTATCACAGCATCGATCCAGACAGCCGAAGACCGATAAGAATGACGGCATAAGAAAAAAAGAAGGCAAATTCCGGATGAAGAATGCTGAACTCCGAGTCTCTGAATCAACACTCTTCGCCGCACAATCAAAATAAACCCCCGGAGGAACGAGTTTCCGGGGGCCAGCTCAAATCTATGAAAGAAATTATTCTGACTCTTGGATCTGCATGTTTGTGACATCGACGATTGCAGGCCCAGAATTGTTCAGCCCAACTCCACCGGTGAAAACGATGCGGTGTACATTGGCTCCGCCGTTGCGGTCATTGCATCCGAAGGCTACTTCGAAGGAATCCGCCTCATCGCTGCTGGTCGATTTTTTAATAACAACGTCATTTGCATTCATTTTTTCGCAGCTGAGTTTGCGTTCGGATTTGATCACGGAAAGTAAGGAATTGATTTCTTTGTTGGTCAAAACGGCCTTGGCTTCTTTAAGTTCATTTCCCGCCATTGGGCCGGCAAACGAAACTTGGGAAAGAATAATGGCGACGCCGCAGAGGATGAAGGTGAGGGATAGGTTTTTCATTGAAGCTCCATAAAGTGGAAGCGAATATTCGCACCGGGCCCAAGATACCTAGAGAGCGGTGCTCCTTAAAGTGCAAAGTATTCATGTTTATCATCTCTTTTTGGAATAGGTGGTTTGACATGATGCATTCTGTTTGATAGAAGCATGTTCTTTAACGAATTTACCCCGGAGCCTTTCATGCGCATCTCACTTATTCTAGCTTCCTCTTTGATCCTTCTTTCCTCCGTCGCGAAGGCTTCGTGCAATATTTACGCTGAGCCTGGGCATTTATTTTTAGGTGACATGATCTTAACTGGCGACAATAGCTATGCTGGCAATCCTCCGGGCAGCGATGACGGGACTCCCTATTCCGGTCTGGTGAAAAATGGCGAAGTGTTTTTAGGCGAACGGAGTCCGCAAAAAATTGCGACCGTGAAGGGCAAAGAACTTTTCAATCTGCAGGGAACGAAGATCGCCACGCTTCAAGGTCAGGCAATCAAAGACAGATCAGGAAAGGTCGTCGGCACTGCAGATGGGCAATATGCCGCAGACCGTCTTTGCAATCCCGATGCTGCTCTTGGTGGCGCCGCTATCTACCTTGGACTGAATTAAAAAATTATTTTTCATCATGGCAGCTGAGGGCGTTATTCAGTTCTTCCCTGCTGTGAAATCCCAGTTGGCTTTGTGACTTGTTCAATACAGCTTCATCGCTGCACAGTGCTTTGATCTTTGCTTTGAGGTCATTTTCTTTTCCGTCATATTTGTTTTCGGCCCGCGGATCGCGCCAGACGGCTTGCTCCGATGCATATACTCTCCAGACTCCGACAAAAACCCGGTAGGTACAGAAATCATCGAAATTCTCGGGCACGGGCCCGATATCTTTTTTCCACTGGTCGACCTCACCTCTGAGGCTATTGGATTCCGACATGAGGCCTGTTGTCTTTTTGGACATTAAATTACAGGCATCCCCAGGAGTCGGGTCAGTGGGCAGTTTCTTGCCGGCCGGAATGCTATCCTCCTGGGTGCCGTATAGCTCGTTGAGATCATACATCCTGCGCTTCATGGCGGCGATCGTGTCAGCATCATTGACGGTGCCATTGGCCCAGTCGGCTTTTATTTTTCGAAAAGCAGGATGCTCACTAAGGAGCGCCCAATAGTCCGATTCCTTCTCGACAGAAATCGGTTTTCCGCTTTTGTCTACCCAAGCGACCGACGGCGCAGAATAGAGGGGAAAGTCCGTGCGGGTGGCTAGGTATTTTTTATTTTCCGGAAAATCTCGGATATGGGAAAAGATTTCCTTCTTGGCATTGATCGCTTTTTGGCTGTCAGCAGTGGATTGCTCATAAGCGAATCTGGCCTTCGCGGCACTTAGCTCGGGACCAAAGGCACTCTCCACTCCCGCAAGAGAGGGCTTTTCTCCCGTGCTTAGGAGCCACCTCAAATCAGAAAACGCGTCGAGCTTTCTTTCATAGGCCTTTATGCCTGCTGCGGGGGAGGCCCGTATTTCTTCCACCCAACTCATATCGTTCATATCGGCGCCCCTGATTCCGTCCACCCAGCCGTTGCCGTTGAAAAAGAAAGGCGGATCGAATGCTTTTGCAAGGAGTGCAAGCGTTTTTGGATCACGCGACTGAAAGATTTTACTTTCTTTGAGGCGGCGCAAAATATCAGACTTGAGATTTTCTTCGCCTTTTTCAGCTTTTTTATCTGCCGGTAGTTCATTGTATGCGCCGAGGGATTGATACATGATCCGTTCCAGCTCCGACACTTCCTGCTCAGAATTCAGGAGATGGAGCATCTGGAATTGGTAGAGGCGAGGCGGTAGGCGACGTTCCTTCTTTTTCGCTTGGATATCGCTAATCCAGTCACGCAGATAAGAATTATATTTATTGGAAATAGCGACGGCGTCCTTCAGTTCCATGCCGGTGGCTTCCGACCATTCCTGCGCATACTCGAGACCCACGCTGCCTTTTTGAGTGCTTTCATCGACCCAGTGCTGCGTCCTTTGGGCACCCCTTTTGAGCCTCCACTCAGTGACATACCCGCCGGCAATTCCAAGTGCGATGTCAGCAGGGATCGAGATATTCTTCTCAAGAGGAGCCCTTCCCGTGAGCACCAGGCCCTTGGAGTATATTTCCAAAGCCGTGCCGATGGGCACCTTGGCAGCGTCACCCCACAAAAAATGTTTTAGCTCTTCGGCCCTCTTTACCGGATCCTTTTCGTGAACACGTGGGGAAATAAATAATCGGATGGCGACATTTTTCCATCCTTGCGTACGCGTTTCTCCGGATTTATATGCAGCGATATAGGCGTCCCTAAAGGAGTTGACCCCCTTGTTGAATCCAGCGATGGCCAGTCTTTTTGGGCCATGATAAAAAATAAGTCCGCCGATTCTCGCAAATTCACTCCAGCAAAGAGGAATCCGCTTCGAGGACGGGGCGGCGGTTTCAGCGGCGTAAGAGCAAAGAGGCGCCAAAAACAGGAGCAGCAGCAAGAGGAAAAATATTCCCCTTTTGCGCCCGGCCAGTCGTTGCAAGAAATCCCTCTTATGCATAGGGTCCGTATCGGACATTCCGGCCCTAAAATTCATCGAAATCATTCGATTTTACACGCCTTATTCGGGGAGGGAACGGCCCCTTGTATCCGGCGCGGAGCGGCTAAAGAATTCCGTGAATTCTACCGATATAGTCCTTTATAGAGGCCTGGGTGTGTCCAAAGGGAAACAACCGCCTAAAGGATTTTTTTATGAGTTTTATCGAAAAACAAACGAGGCAAAACATGCGAGCCCTTTCCCTAATTAAACAAATGTTGTTTGTAATTGCACTGGTTTCCGCTTTTTCTCCAAAGTTGGCTTGCGCCGACGACGACGACATTAGTATTAAAAAAGGAAAAGTTTTGACGGTGGAAAAAGGAATTGAAAAAATTAATGTCGAGAAGATGGATGATTACCAAGCTCTTATGAAACTGCTTCTCGATAAAGACATGACGGTCATTCACAACTATCGTGAGCAGGTAATTGCTAATGACAAGGAACTGGTCGCCTTGCAAGGTCAACTAGTCAAGCTAGACGAGCAGATTGCCGCCAAAAATGCGAGGCTACCCGGGCTTAAAAGTGACAATATGCCTGAATATTTGAGACAAGGTGAGCTGGCCGAGGTGGACAAAGATTTAAAGGAGATGCTGCGTAAGCGCGGAAACCTCCAGCATGACATTAGAAGTGCTCTGAATAAATACCCAGATCCCGTTGAGAAAATCGCCTACGCTGAAAAAGTGGTCGCCGATAAGCTAGTTGCCTTTCGAGAGGGGGGCTATATTAAGCTGAAAAGCATGCCGCCCTTGAGCTTGTTGCCCGGTGATGAAGCACTGGTAGTCGGTGGCACTGGCATGACCATCAATGGCCCAAATAAGATCAATAAATTTCTATGGAAATGGGGCCAGCAAGACGCGGAGTCGGCTTATAAGCAAGGCGCTAAAGAAGCGGCTTTATTTGCTAAAAGGCTCGTGGGGTCCGCATTCCCAGCTGTGGCGGGAGCTGCAGTGATCGGCGCCAGCATTGTGTCCGGTTCATCTAGTGCCTCGGCCAGCACTTCGGTGAAGCCAGCCGGTGTCCCGGAGATAGATGAACGGGTGGATCCGTCAGCGGAAGACCGCTCTCCGGCGGAAGCGAATCAAGCCAACTGATATTTGAGCCAATCAAGTAAAAGAGGTTATTCATGCTGTCGAGGTCGGTACCCTTTAAATATATTTGTGCTTCGTTCATTGTCTTGGCAGTGTTTCAAAATCCGGCTTTTGCGGTCGACGATGAAGACATAACCGTTTCTAAAGAGGTGGGCGGTTCCGCTGGCAAAGAGATTGAAAAAATGGACGCCGCTCAAATGAAGGATTTGTCGGCAATTATGCGAAAGGTATTGGCCTCTGATATTGCCGAGATTAAGGCGTATCGCGAGCATGTCCTTGCCAATGACAAAAAAATTATCGGTTTGAGGCAACAACTTAAGAATGCGGATGAAACGATTGCCAAGATTAGCGCGCATCTCGAAGCTGTCAAAAACGGCGGCAGCATGTCGGAAGAGCCGAGGGCTCGGGAGGCTAGGGCTGTCAGTGAAGAACTACACCAAATGTGGAACAATCAGGAAAGAACGAGGGCCAGCCTTTATTTTGCCGTGAAAGAATATCCGAATCCCCAAGAAAAAATTGCGTACGCTGAGAGAGTGCTGGCGGAAAAAGTCGCGGCTTTTCGCGATGGCGGCCTGGCTAAGGTGCAAGAAATGCCACGGCTAAGTTTGTTGGAGAAGGACCCTAGTTCTATTAATCCAGGGGCCTCTGTGGAGGGGCGGGTTTCGAAAGATATCAATAGGTATTTGATGAAGTGGGGAGGAAAAGGTGCGCAGGCGGGCTATGGCCTGACTGCTGCCGCAAGCAACTCCATAGTCAAAGATTTAATGGGATTTGTGGGTGCCCACGTTGGTTATGGCGCCGTCGGCGTCAGCGTATATGGTGCTGTTAAACTTTTCTCGTCTGGAAAATCTGTGAAGCCTGCGGCTGGGGCAAGCGTTGTTCAGGACTCTAACCCGGCTTTTCCGTCGGCGCCCCCGGGCGCGAACAAAGAGTCGGGAGCAAGCCCAGCATCCGCAGACATAGATTAGTTGCCGAAGTTCATCTCTTCAATGATGCAACCGCCGCGAGTGACAGTGGCCTTCACGGTACCGCCGCCACCCAAAGAATCACTCTTAAAGCGAGCGGTAAAATCTATATCCGTCACTCCATCGGCTGGAGGGATTTCGCCTCTTTTGGTCACTTTTACATGAGAAAAAACCACGCTTTTGATCACGTCGTCGGTGTCGTCGTTCCCGTCAGCTGATACGGCTCCAGCGATCGTCGCGCGAGCGGCCTTGTCGCAGCCTTCAGGCAATTGCTTGTCCTGGGCGTGTGCGCTGGTTGCAGTGAGCGCGATCAGAATTGCGGGAACAAATAGTTTAGCGTCCATGTCTTCTCCTTGGTCGTGTGAAAATATTCTCGGTTATAAGAGAACCAGTCTAGATTAAGGGCCGTTTTACGGCAATATCCGGGAGGAATACACGCTCTCGTGAGTCATTGTGCCGCGTCTCGGGCGAGCTCTTTAATGGGTGACGAGGAGAAGGAAACCAGCGCTGCACCGCCCACCACCAGAGCGGCGCCCATGATCGAGTAGATGCTTAAGTTTTCTGCCAAAATGGGTTTCCCAAAAATAGAAGCCATAAAAAAACCGGCCATGATTGTGACAAAGGGACTCAAGCAGGAAATCGCGCTCAACTTAGCGGCCTCCCAGTGACGCATCGATTCGGTAAAAAACCAAAAGGCCAAGAGATTGCTCGCGCAAACAAAAATGAGGCCAATCCATTCACGCAGTGAAAGGCCAGCTAGTGTCTCCAGCTGCGCGAAGGGCAGGAAAAGAATCGTGGCAACTATATAGATCAGGCCGAGGATCTGAAGCGCAGGAAAAAAGGCCAGCAGTGATTTTTGCATGATTGCGAACATGGCCCAAGCAAAAGCAGACGCCACTAACAGCCCAACTCCGAGCAGGTAGTGTTCACTTCCACTTATAACAAGCTGCTCTCGATAAAATAACCCCAGGCCTGCGACCAAAATAATCAGTCCGAGCCACTGGAAGAGGCTGAATCTTTCTTTGAAAATAAAAACTCCGGCCAAGGCGAGGAGGATCCTAGAGAGAAGAAAATAAATCTGGGTATTGGACGAAGAAACGTAAAGATATGCGGTATTGAAGGCAGTCGTGCTTAGGCTTAAGCCCAGGCCGGCCAAAAACAGAAATAGCCAATGACCCTTAAGGTTCCAGCTAAAGGACGAAGGTTTTTTTGCGAGGATGACGAGAGAAAAACCTAATGCCGCCGTACTTAACTTATAGAACGCGATTGATGCGGGCAATAGCTTAGTGACAAGAGAACTCAGTGCCAGTGGCTGAAAGCCCCAAAGCAAAACTGAACACAGACTCAGCAGAAGTCCGAGTCGATAGTTCTTTTCCAGAGGAATCAAATGTCTAGCTTCTTCATTTTATGCACCTGCTGGCGGATCAACTCATATGCTTCCGTCATGGCAGGGTCCATCCGCCGGAATTTGTGTTTGATCAGCTGGATGGTGTATTGGGCTTCTTTTTTATGGGGGCTCGGAACGGGTCGCAAGTATTGGCTGAATTCAGCCGCAATGAGATCAATCAACATGCTCCAATTGTTGGAGTGCCGGAGATTTTCAAGGGCGGTGAAATCGCTATCGAACCCAAAAGAGACATTACTGTCGAGTCTAAAATTTTTCAGGAAGGGATACTGGCGGGCGCTTGCTATTTTGTCAGTAGCGATATGCATGGTGGCCGGATATTCCGATAGCCTTTGAAAAGCATTTTTTTCGCCAAGCGAAAAAATCGGATGATTTTTTCTCACCACAATTTCTGAATACCCGCGGTAGATCACTTCCATGTCGAGCTGTGGATGGGGGACAGGGCTGAATCCTACGCCGAAATCCATCCGTCCGGCTAGGATACTATCCACCAGGACCCAGGTAGCTTGGGCATAGATATCACCGGTAAGTTTGGGAAAATGGCTTTGCAGCGAAGTCCAGGCAGGAGTGATCAATTTGGCCGCGAGAAAATGACTTCCGCCGATGCGATAATGGCCGACTAGCGGAATGTCCGTGCGCCCCAGCTCTTGTTTTATGCCGTCAATTTTGCTCAGGACTTCTTTGGAAAATTCCATGAAGCGAACACCATCTTGGGTTAGCTGCATTCGCTTGTTTTCGCGCTTAAAAAGCGGGCAATGGAGTTCTTCCTCGAGGATCTTAATCGAATGACTGATTACGCTTGTGCTGATCGGAAAAGAGCGGGCCGCGCGACCTAGGTGCTCGTGTTTGGCGGCGGCTAGAAAATATCTTATTTGGTCCAGTGTCATATTTTGTTCTATTTTTTAGAATTATAGAGTGCTTTCTATGCGTTTTACAACAAGAAGCCGCGGGATGCGTTTTTCTGCCATTAAGGGACTAAAGGGAAATCTGCAATTGAGGCAGAAAAATATTTTTTTGGCATTTTCGGCAGTGATTCAGATGTTCTAGACGTATTGCCCGCCTGGAGACATTTAGAGCGGAATATTTTCCTCCGATAGGCTCATGTACGGAGGTTGTGTGAGCAAAATTTTTTTAAAATACAATGCTAATGTGGGTCGCGACCGTTTCGGCGAAATAGAAAAAATGGCAAAAAAATTATTCCTAGAAGTGGCCAATGTTGAAGAGGAAAAAACCGCTGCCGGCAAGCGGCTGAAGGTAATTTCCGTTTCCGGGAACAGCAAGAGCCTCGAGGCCTTTGGCCGTGAAATGGTCCGTTTTCCGTCTATAACACTTAAAAAAGAGAGAGCGGCTTAGGAAAACGTGAACCTGGATCTTGGCCTTGAGATGCGGTAAATCCTGGGCATGCCCGCTGAATCAAGGACATCAATAGAGTTGGCGCTATACCGCTCGATCTTCGAGGTGGCGGTGCTGGGTCTCGCTCAGCTGGACCTTCAGAGCCGGTGCATCGTCTGGGCAAATTCCGCGTTCGCGTCGATCCTTGGTTATACGCCTTCTGAGATCGCGGGCATGAGCGTATTGGATCTCACGCATCCGGAAGAACGGCCTTTGACACAGGCGCGCCTGACCGAGGTTCGGCAGGGGCAAATGACTACTGCCAGCGTGGAACGCAGGTACCGGCGCAAAGATGGTACCTATGTCTGGGTGAATCTTACGGCGACGATAGTCCGGGATAACGAGGGCGCTCCCGCCCATCTTCTCGGGGTCATGCAGGATATCAGCGAAAGAAAGCGCCAAGAGCTCGAAGTCCGCCAAAGCGAGAGCCGTTTGCACACTATCCTAGACACGGTTCAGGATGTCGTGTGGTCATTTTCGGCGACCGAATACAGGCTGATTTATATGAATTCGTCTGCGACTGAGCGCCTTTACCATAGAAGCGCGCAGGAATTTCTGACCAATCCCGACCTGTGGATGGAAGTGGTTCATCCAGACGATCGCGACATAGTTGCCAGGATCTGGGAGCGCCTGGCTTTATTTGGGACCACCGAAGATAACTACCGGATCCTGCGGCCGCATGGCGAGGTTAGGTGGGTGCATGCCCGGGCCTGGATGACAAAGGGCCCGGACGGTAACCCGATACGCTTTGAGGGCGTAGTGAGGGATGTGCACGAAAATAAGGCGGCGGAGATTGCATTGCGGGAAAGCGAGACGAAACTCCGCCTGGCTATGGAGGCCGGCAAAGTCGGGATGTGGGAACTTAACCTGGCCACGAACGAGGGCATTTGGTCGAAGGTTTTGAAAGATATTCTCGGCCTGCCTGAGAATTTTCCACCGGCACCTGGTGAGTTTCTCAAAATGATTCATCCAGATGACCTGCAGAAGGTTTCTATTGATTCTCAGAAAATCAGGGACGGAGAGCAGATAGGTCAGACTTCTTTTCGGATCGTGCGTCCAGATGGGGCAATCCGCTGGCTGCAACATATTGGAAAGGTGGTTCGCGTAGGGGACAATGAATCCGGCAATCTCATTGGGGCGATGGTGGATATAACCGAAGCAAAGGCAATCCAGCAGACGATCGAGGCCCAAAAAGCAAAAATGATCGCTGCTTCAAAGATGTCCGCACTGGGTGAAATGGCGGGTGGCTTGGCCCATGAGATCAATAATCCTATCGCTATCATCCACGGCAATGCAGCCATGCTCAAGAATCTGGCCTCTCAGCGAAAAGTTGCTTTTGATGAAATAAGCAAGACGGCCGAAATTATCGAAACCACGGCGGAAAGAATCTCGAAGATCACCCGATCCTTAAGGTCGTTCGCTCGTGAGGCGGATCGAGATCCTTTTGAAGAAATATTTATGAAGTCTGTGGTGGACGAGACCGCCGAATTTTGCCGAGAACGGTTCCGTGGCCACGGAATTGAGTTCTTGATCGGGGAAATCGATCCGGACTTGAAGATTGAATGCCGGCCAGTGCAGCTTTCCCAAGTATTGCTCAATTTGCTGAACAATGCGCACGACGCTGTGGAAAAGCTGAAGGATCGATGGATCCGAATTTCAATTGCAGATTTAGGAGAGCGTTTGGAGATTTCCGTCGAAGATAGCGGCTCCGGAATTTCTGGTGATTTAGGTGACCGAATTTTTCAGCCGTTTTTTACGACGAAAGAGGTGGGAAAAGGCACTGGGCTGGGTCTCAGCGTGGCAAAAGGAATAGTGGAATCCCATCGTGGCCAACTCAGTATTGATTCATCGAAGGGCCACACTCGCTTCGTGGTGAACGTACCTAAGCGGCAGCCCAAGAAATGACAGAGTGCTTAGTACCCTAGGCCGCCTTTTTTTTGGCTGCGCCTTTTGTGTGAAGCCTAACCTGATTACGTCCGCCCGCCTTTGCCTCGTAGAGAGCATTGTCGGCTAAGCGAAGTACCTCATCCGGCTCCACTCCGTCGGCTGGAAAACTGGCGACTCCGATGCTGATCGTGACCCTGCCAAGGGGCTGTTTTTCTCCATGGACAAAATTCTCGCCTTCGATATTTTTCCGTAATGATTCGGCAAGTACTTGCGCCTGTGTCCCGTCTACTTCCGGGCACAAGACGACAAATTCTTCGCCCCCATAGCGGGCCACGATATCGGTATTGCGCGATCGCGACTGAAGGATGGCCGCCGTCCTGCGGAGGGCCTCGTCTCCCGCCGGGTGGCCGTTTTTGTCGTTGAAATTTTTGAAGTGATCGATATCGCAAAGAATGATCGCATAAGATTTTTTGTAGCGCACACCGCGTTCGTGTTCGGCTTTGAGTGATGCCCGGAAATGGCGGAAATTGAAGAGCTTGGTCATTTCGTCAGTAGACGAGAGCGTTGCTAACTGCTGATTTGCCTCAAGGAGCTCTCTCGAAACTTTTCTTTCCATGGTTACATCTTTGCCGATCAGTTGAATCACCTCGCAGTAGTCGCCGAGACGCAATCTTCCCGCATTCACCTCGAGTATGATTTCTTCGTTTCTATGGTTCGTGAAGAACAAGTCGAAGGCGGCTTCCTTTGAGTTGGCGTCGCGCAGGGCAAGCAGGTTTTTCTGAAGTACCAGCCGCGATTTTGCCGCGACGAGGCCGGTAAAATCCTTGTTTTGGAAATCCACCGCGCCGAATATTTTTTCGACGCTTGGATTGGTCTCGATCACATTATTATTGTCGAGATCGAGGAAAAAAATGGCATCACTCGTTTTCTCGAAGAGGTCGGAGTAGGTGGCCATTTCGGAGAATTTCCCGCCGACAATGCGATTTGCTAAGGCTTCCGCTGTCGTTTTTTTCTTTTTCATCTAAACCTTTCGGAAGATTCAGGGGAAAAGCTAAGTTTAGGCCGGCCGAGGCACCCGGGATAAATTGAGGCAAGGTATTGTTTAATAAGGATTTTTTCCGTCCCAGCGTACCATTTATTTCTATGGATATATTCGTATTATGAATTATTTATATATAACCTGTTTTGCTATATTAAGCGCCAAGGAGCTTCACTATGAAAAAAGCAAACGTCGCCATTACCGGAATTTTTTTCTTTCTCTCACTCGCAGGATTGGCGCAGGCGGCCGCACCCTCCATTCAGTGCCGGATCGAGCAAGAGCTGATCAAAGGCCCCAATGATTCTGATTATCTCGGCATCGCCGATTCCGGCCATATGCAGGCCAATCACCAATACGATCTAAGGCTGAACGGCTATATCCTCCACGCGCGTCTCAATGACGAAAACTCGGGCAATGAAGGTGGCGGCAATACTCATGTCTATTCCCTAGATATTAAAATGGAAGGAAACGGCACTAGTGTCTCCTCCACGATATTCCAAGGCTTTGGAGGTTATAATTTTGACTATCTGGCTGGTAATAAAAGGTCGATGATCCGTTGCTTTGACTTCAGCCTTCAGGAGTGATCACACTTTGCGATCACTCAGTGCGATCGCTTTGGCTCCAGCGTAGGTCTTTGGCGATGACTTTACCGACGGTTTTCCCGTCGAGGCTAGGATTGCTATAAACGCTGGCGACAGAAATCTTGAAATCGCCCTTCGGCTTTCCTTCTACTTTGCATACAAGATTAAAGTCTTTCGTCTGGTGCGGACGGAAATCGATGGTTTTTTCCCCGGTATTGAAAAAAGTATGTTTGAGGCTCCCGGTCACTTCCCCGCGCTGGCAGCCGAGGTCGCTCAAGAAAACGATAATCCCGGCATCGGTTTTTTCATTGCGCATGATCAGATTGATATCGTATTTGCTGCCTTTATCTTTGATCCATCCGACGGTGACCGTGAGAATTCCTTTAGCCTCGGCTTTATTGTCCGGGCCCGGAACGAAACGATCAGACGCGACGGCATTGAGACTGGCCAACAGCAATAAACAAAATACATTCTTAAGCATTTTTTCCTCGATGAGTTAGGTTAAATTTCAAACAGAAGTAGCATGCTTTAGCGGCGCGTGCGAGTCGGCTGCTTCATTTCTTCGAGGCGCTCCATCAGCTCCTCATCGCGCTCCGTGACGAAATTGATCACGAGGCCTTCACGCCCAGCCCGCGCCGTCCGGCCCGCCCGGTGCAGGTAATTGTCCATTCCGCGGGGCAGGTGATAGTTGATTACCCTTCCGACGTGATCCACATCAAGGCCTCGACCGGCCAAGTCCGTGGAAATCAAAAAGTCGATGGATCCCTCGCGAAACGCCTTAAGGTTTTTACGCCGCTCAGTTTTATCCATCTCGCCGCGGTAAATGGCGCACTTGCAGCCTTTATCTTTCATTTCCTTGAACAATGTATCGCATTGCTCGCGGGTATTAGTGAATACAAGGGTCCCGCCGGTCACAGGCTCCGCAATGACCCGCTCCAAAAGGGGGGCGCGCTTTCCGTCGCTGACGCGGCGGTTCTGGGTGGTGAGGGTGCGCACAACTTTAGCGCTTCCAGCGCTTCGGATCACTTCGGCATCCGAGAACAATTTTTTCATGAGCTCTTGAACCGACTGCGAAACTGTCGCCGAGAAAAGAGCCATTTGTCTTTCACGCGGACAAAACGTCACCAGACGGATCGCATCCGTCAAAAAACCTTGGTCGAGCATCTGGTCTGCTTCGTCGAAGACAAAGATTCGTATGTCACTGAAGTTGACTTGGCGTTTTTCGAGGAGCTGGAGCAGGCGACCAGGCGTCGCCACGAGGACTTCAAATGGACCTGCGATGCTACGTCTCGCCATTTCCATGGTGGTGCCGCCGAGGACAGTACGGACTCGCAATCGAGTCGTGTGGGTGAAGGGCTTAAAAACTTTCGCCACTTGTTCCCCAAGCTCACGAGTCGGAACAATCACGACCGCGCGCGGCTGGCCGTCTTTAGTGATCCGGTCGCCGTTATTTTCCAGGGTTTTTAAATGGTGAAGGATCGGAAGCGCGAAGGCGAGAGTCTTTCCACTTCCTGTTTCGGCCACGCCAACAACAGATTTTCCTTTTAGGAGCAAGGGAATCGCTCGCGCCTGGATTTCCGTTGTCTTGAGAAATTTTTTCTCTTTCAAGGTTTCCTGAAGCGATGGAAGGAGTTCAAATTCGGAAAATGTGCTCATAAATGACTTTCGCAGAAGCTAGTAAGGATGGGCTTTTCTAGCCCAAAGAGGGGCGGGAAACAATCAAAAATGATGCGCCAAATCAAATACTTGCCTTATCTATTTTGAGGCCGGAAAAATGCCGTTGTGAAGGAAATCAACATGGGCTATAACGCCCCTCGTCCAAATAATGATTATTGCGCTGGTTTTTCGCGCCAAATAGGAGCCCTCATGAAGTCTCTTTTCGTCAGTTTCGTTTTCGTGCTTAGCCAGTCCGCCATGGCCTCCTCAGAGCCTGCCGCACACTGCGAAGGCATGATGAAAAACGAATATAAAGTTTTCTTGATCGATGCCACTTCGACTGCCAGCAGCAGCGGAATCCTCGCGATCCGCGACAGCGAAAAGGATGCCGAAAACTTTCAGTGCACCAAGGGCGACAATTCTAAGGTTATCTGGAATTGCCTAAAGACTCCTGCTCAGCCAGGCACGATGAAAATTACCATCATCCCGACTCCACACGGAGATTTCGCCGAACTTTTCACTGGTGATCGCGCTGATCAGCTGGATTTTGTTGGCACTCTCGACTGCCGTTATTAAATACGCTTGAAGCGGGCCAGCTCGGGCTGCGCCGCGGTTTTGAGGATCGTCTCTTTTTCAGTCGGTATCCGATATCGGGGAAACGCCTCCTTAAAGCGATTCATCAGCATGAATGCATTGCAAGGGCTCGATTCACCGACAATGATTTTTTCGCGGCGGTATCCGAAAGCCGCGGCCATCTCACGGTGAAAGTCCACTTCATCGCTGGAATCCGAAGTCCCTAAATGGAAAATTCCTTGGGCTTTTTCATTGGCGGCCAATAAGGCGATTTGCTCGGCGAGGTCGCCCACGAACGTCCGATTTTGCACGATATCCTTTTCCATCGCAATATCTTCACCTTTGGCCAATTTTTCAAGAAAAGACTCCGTTCTCGCTTTGCGGTTCGGTGCCCAGCCGTGGGTTGCGGCAAAACGAAAAATCACCGGAAGCTTGCAGCCTTCCTGCATCGCCTTTTCGCAGCGACCCTTGAATTGGCCATAGGGGGTTTGCGAAGCAATTGGATCGTCTTCGTTATGGGGGCGACTGACGTCCGCGTCGAGTGCGTTAAAAGACGAGGCATAGACATAACGGGACCCGCGTTGGTTTTGTAGTCTGATGACTCGCTGGTGAAATTGAAAATCTTTTTCCTCTTCCCCTCGTCCCAAATGGATCACCGTCGCCGGTGGACCCTCGGTCAGAGCGAGGAAAAAGTCGCTCGGAGAATCCAATATGGCGAAGGGGGCAAGAGCGTCAGGACGCTGAGATCTATAAAATGCGTAGATTTGAGCGTCGGGCTGAGAGCGTTTCAACGCGGGAACCAAATAGTGTCCGACCCATCCTGACGCACCCAGGATAAAAAAAGTTTTTTTCTCCATGGCTCGAGGCTACCGAAGCGGGTTTCTCTTGTCCATTCTGTTAGCTTTGTTTGCCAGGACTTGTTCATTGACATTCGTGTCCGTCTGCTGGACTTTGTGCACCAAAGGAAATCGCAGATGAAAAATTCTATGTTTGTATTGGCGTCACTTTTTTTCTTAGTCTCTTTCACGAAAGCTCATGCCGAGACTGCGCCGCCGTTCGAGTTTCACGCTTATGCGCGCAGCAATTTTCAGGTGGCCAATGGCTTAGCCCAAGGGTCCGACGACCTTAATACCGGCTGGGGAGCCCACAATCGTCTTCAAGAGGGCCAGTATTTCGAACTGAACTTCGACGCAAAACCACTGGAGCATACCTTTTTTGTCAGCACGTTTTCGAGTGGATCGACGTCTTATCCTTATGACAATAGTATCGGCTCGCTCAACCCGACCGGCGGCTCCTGGTTCAATGTGAGAAACCTTTATCTGCAATACGATAACGTAGGGGACGGCAGCGGAGCCTTTTGGTTCGGCGCGCGCATGTTCCGAGGCGATGGAATGTATATTTTCGACACCTGGCCCCTCGACGATCACGACATGCTCGGCGGCGGTTACGTGCATAAGACGGATACCTGCCAGGCTGAATTTGATATTGGCACGAATAAAGATTCGGCCTTTGGAGTACCCGGCAATAGCGCTTCCAGGACCGGCGGCAATCCGACTTTTTCCGCCACCACCCAGCGCTATATTTTTATCCACAAGTTCGAGAAAAAAATCGCGGATGAAAGAAAATTTAAGACTAACCTAGAGTTCCAATATCTGCCCAAGGGCAAGGGCACTGATATCGTGACTGGAAGCGCGAATAACGGCGCAGTTTTTAATATTCCGTCCGACTATGGCGTACAGGCCGGTGTCCAGGCCAATTTATGGAAAGGGAATACCACCGTACTTAACTATGGCTACGGGAATGTGGTTGGCAACTGGGGCTCCGCTTACTTAAATATCATGGGCAAAAGCGTAATCGGCCTCACTTCGGTCAACGGTGCGTCGATCACGGACGTAAACGCTGTGTCGTCTAAGGGTGCGCAGGCCGTGACAGCGGCACTCTATGGAGCCGATGATTTTTCACATTGGGGTTTGCTCTATGGCTGGGTTCCGAAGTTCGCGCGAACGGCTGGCGGAAATACGGGAATCGTGAACTCCCTCGGCGCCCGTCCGATGTATTTCTTGTCTCAGCATATTCATGTCGGCGCCGAAGTGGATTGGATTGTGTATCCGAAAAGGCTGAAGCTCGATTCGTCAGAAGTGGCGTATGTCGAGGTCACGCCGATTCTTGAATATGCTTTGGCCAAGACAGCGTACGGAGTACCGAAATTTTTCTTGGCGGCAGCAAACGCTTTCTATGCGACATCGGTCACCAAGAACAGCCATTCAAGCCGCTATGCCTTTGACGGGATAGCGGGAATGGAGCTTTGGTTCTAGAACTGAGCTACCTGAGTGTTGATTTTAGTGGCCATTAGGCAAGGAACTTGCTTGAGCAGCCTTCCTTATGCCAAAAAATTGCCCATATTGTGTATTAGATAACCTTGATTCATTTGTGAGTCCGAAAATAGTTCGCTTTGGACTCTATAATCGAACATCGGATGGAAAATGCGTCCAACGATTCCGCTGCCTTGCGTGCAGAAAATCTTTTTCTACAGCGACATTCAGTGCCTGCTTTCGGCAAAAGAAGCGCCACAAGAATGATCAGCTACGCCGGCTTTTAAGCTCCTGTGTGTCACAAAGAAGGGCGGCTTTTCAGCTTAATCTGAACCGGACAACCGTCATCCGAAAGTTTCTATTCTTAGGCATGTGGGCAGAGCTGAAATTAAGCGAAATGAACCGCGGATCTCGCAAGGCTGCCTCTATAGAATTCGATGACCTTGAGACATTCGAACACACGAAATGCAAACCTCTTTCGGTGACTCTGGCTGTGGAATTCAAAACACGCAGAATCCTGGGCTTTCGAGTCTCGCAGATGGCCGCAAAAGGCCTATTGGTCAAAAAGGCCCAAAAATACGGCTGGAGACCAGACCTGCGATCAATGTCGAGAGCGTCACTTTTTAGCGAAATCCGTGATCTTGTCGCGGAAGATGCCATCATTAAATCAGACTTAAATCCGCACTACAAAAACGATGTAGAAAGATTTTTCCCCAAAGCCTCGTACTTTCAGTTCGAAGGCAAGAGAGGATCGATAACCGGACAGGGGGAACTCAAAAAGACGAGATTCGATCCTTTGTTCAGCCTAAATCAAACTTGCGCAAAGCTTAGAGCAGATGTGAACCGCTTAGTTCGGCGAACTTGGTGCACCACAAAAAAGCCAGACCGTCTTCACATGCACCTCGCCATCTATGCGGTTTTCCACAATGAAGTATTTGCGGGCACCAAAATCTAAAGCCAATTCAGGCAATTATAGAGAATTGGGCAACTTCAAAACAACACTCAGGTAGCCCAGTTTGTAATTTACTCGATACAAATTCGGGTATTTCGTGGGCCGTATTGCTGAACAATCCCATAAAGGTAAGCGGCCGCTCTTTTCGAAACTCTCACACAACCGTGAGAAGCTGGGTGGCCAAGTTCACTTTCCTCGTCGGTGCCATGGATTGCGTAGCCACCGTAAAAAAACATGGAATGCGGCATTGGCGAATTTTCATATTTGCTTGAATAGTGCATCAGCTCGAGACGTGGATTCGTGAAACATCCGGTGACGGTATGGTAGCCGGGACGTGCACTGGAAATGATCGTGTTCCAATCGCCGCCCGGGAAAGAAATATTAAGGCTTTGGCTCGCGATGCTGACTCGAATTTCAACTAAAAATCCGGAAAGAATAGCGCTCACTTCTTCACCAGCCGGTAAATTGAAAAGGCTTTCAAGCTCCTCAGGGGTCGCCTTGTCCATCAATTGGATTTCAGTTTGCGCATTGGCGAGATCGGCTTTGCGGGCACTGTCATAGACAGACAAATCAGCGGCGCGAGCGGCCAACGACGGAAGTAAAGCGAGAGCGAAGAGAGTGAGAGCGAGTTTTTTCATATATTTTCCTTTGTGACAAATCCTGACCACTGATTACCGTATTCAGTGGAGAATGGAAGGATTGCGCTTAGCGCCATTTCTTTTTGTTTTTGTTGATTCATTGCGGCATTTTTTGGAATTGCGCTTGAAGGTATCGTCGAAGCCGTCGCTGTATTAAACTTGTTTAGAGAATTCTAAACTCGAGAGGGATGTCCAATGGCCAGAATGTCTGGTTTCTTGCTGTTGTTCGCGGCGGCCACTGCTTCGGCGACCGATCCTTCTGCCTTAGACGCAATCAAAAAATTCAATGACATCAAGACCGCCGTCGATATGCTCCAGCAAGAGGCAAGCTCCTGTTTCAACGTGCAACTCGATCACTCGGGCAAAAATTATCTTTTGAGCGATACCCTGGTCAAAAATCTCTCCTGCGCCAATTTGAATGTGGCGACCTTGCTTAAATCCCTCCAGCCGACTGCTTTCTCGCCGGACAAGCAATTTCCCGTTCAAAACTGGAGTTCGGGCACTTTGGCTCAGTGCTGGGCCCTAGCATTGTCGCAGCGGGAGTTTTTCTATCTGGCGCGCTTTGGCGTCGACGGAGCCAAAAAGACGCAAAAAGCGAATATTGTATATGGACTCGATATTGCCCACGGCACGGCCGATCCACTTAAGACATTTAATATCCAAGACAAAGGATTGTCCGAAGAGAAGGATTTTTGGCCGGAACCGACGCCTTTTATGAGCGCATTAAGTGCGGGGATTCCTGGCCGCAGCTTTCAATCTGAGATTGAGGCCCGCCAAGAAGCGCGGTTCTATAGTGCTGGAAACCTTGGAATGGTTTTCGGCAGCCGCGATCGGGACACGGGCACAAACCAGGAAACCATGAATACTGTGCTGAGCGATACGTCAGAAGGGCGTATGCCTCTCTTGATTTTGCGGGCGGAGCTGACTGCCCAGCACGCGATTCTAGTGAAAAAGGTGACGAAGTCCAAAAACGGAACCTATACCCTCACCTGTTACGACTCGAACCAGCCGACAAAAGAGGCCACGATGCAATACAAAGACGGAGAGTTCTACGCTCCGAATATTGTTGGTTTGTTTGCGGAAGATGGCTCAAGCCCTGTCGGAGTTTTCCTGCAGGATGAAGATGATATGGACAGGATCCAAGAGGCTGTATTTGAACATTACCGCGCCACTTGCAAGGGTGTCACTGCACTAGCCAAGAAAATAAAAAATTAGGATGAGGCCAAATATGAAAACTCTTTTACTGCTAATTTCCTTCACAACTGTAGCAGCGGCAGCCGCCGAAAAAAAACCTCAAACTGTATACGAGGAAGGAGTGAAACTCATGGAAACGGGGCGCCTCAGCCAGGCGCAGGCTAAGTTTGAGAAAGCGGTCAAGCTTGACCAGAACTTTGATCCCGCTCGTTTCCAACTCGCTGTCAGCTATCACCTCTCGGGCAAAGATGAGCGGGCTCTAAAAGAATTGCTAAAAGTGAAAACAGATCCTGAAACCATGAAGCGGGTTCCTTTGCTTCGCGGGGAGCTGCTCTTAAAAACAAAAAATTGGAAAGAGGCCGAGACTGTTTGGCAGAGCCTTCCGGATACCAATCCTGATCTCAAAGCGCTGAAAGCCCAAGGGCTGGCCCGGGCTTTGGAGGGTGAAGGAAGGAATCGCGAGGCGGCGGATTCGTGGACAGAATATTTGGAGCTCCAAGTGAAGCCCACGAGCGATCTTTTTCAAAAGGTGGCGGAAAATAGAATCAAGGCCGGGGAAAAAGATGACGGCTTAAAATATTGCGACACCACCACGCATTTGGCCAAGCATCCTAGTTATCGCCTGCTGTGCAAAGCCCATGTCTACCGAGCGGCCAAAGAAAATCAGCTCGCTTTTGATGCCGTAAAAAAGGCGTTTGACGACGACAAAGATAATCTTGATGCCGGTCGGCTCGTCAAAGAGTGGAAGTAGTCTCTTAGAGTTTAATTTTTACAAGAGCCGCCATGATCTTGCGGAAGTTTCCGATATCGTAAAGGGCAAGCTTTTTAGTGACGAATTTTCGTACCGCGAACTGAGATTTCATTTCTAAGATGTCCGTCGTCAGTTCGTGGGCAATAATGAAGAGAGCCGCCAAAGGATTGATCTGTTCATGAACTAGGCCGCGCGGAAAGCCTGCGCCATCCGGGCGTTCGTGGTGCTGCGAAATAATTATTCCGGCATCCACTGGGATTTCGGGATATCTTTTTACCGTTTCGGCGGAATGATATGGGTGGAGGCGATATCCCGATACTTCATCTTCGGTAAAGGATGCAGCCTTTTGCTTTAATTCTTCGAGAGTCCAAATTTTCGCCAAATTTTCATTTTGGATTGAAATATCATGCAGGTAAGAGGCTAGCACCAGCTTTTCAAATACTGTGTCGGTCATTTCCATTTCTTTGGCGATACAGCAGGAGATTTCCGCCAGTAGAGTGCTATGACTCGAAATATAGTTTCCGCCGCTGCGGACACGATCAAGGATCGTGGCCAGTGAGGGGTTTTTCCCAATTGTCTGCACTGTAAGTGCGACGTTAGTTTTTACCAGATCTAAAACTTCCTGGGTCATCCCAAGGTTAGCCACCAAATCCCTGATTGTGTCGTGGGCGGATTCGGCTGCTTGCATTGCTTCGGTCGCCGGCAAGTCTTTTGTATTGATCAATTTTTCGAGCTCAAGTTTGAATTTATCGGCGAATTTTCCCGCCTCTGTGCTTTGAAGATATAAAAATTCAATGTCTTTTGAATCAAATTTTTTCAGATCATCTTTAGTGAACTCACTGCCGGCCGAAAAAATCTTTACAAATTTTTCCGCCGACAATCGGACAAAAATATCAGATTGCAGCGGTTTCACCTGCAGAAGCAGACGGGTGCGGATCGGGCAATACTCGGGAAGTTCGGAGTCGGCCGTCCCGTTCTGCTCGAGGAAAGTTTTGATGATTGAGTGAGCGCCTTCCGCAATATTTTTAATTTCAACCGTTCCAAGAAATGTCAGGCCGTCGAAGTCTTTTTTGGCGGGTTTGACTTTTTCCGGATCAAAATAAAAGAGGGCGGGTAGAAACGGTTTTTTTGCCGTGAGAAGCTGGAGTATGCGCGAAATGGGCCCGTCATATGGCGCGATGACCAAATCACAGACGCTCTCTCTGCGGTCGAGCTTTTCAACGGCATCTTGAATGGAATCAATTTCTAAAACATTTACAGGCAAGCGCGATGACAGCTGGAAGCTTACCAACTCCTTCAGCTTCGCATCCTCGGCTATGAGCATTATTTCCATCTAGAAGTTATTATAGCCGCGTTTCGCTGCTCGGGAAAATCAAAGTGCTCGAGCGACCGCGAGCGTGTAGAAATTAGAGGGTGCTGAAAATTTCCAGACAGGTTATTTCCGAAGGGACCCAAAGTCTTTGCGGCGGTCCCCAAAACCCTGTCCCGGAATTCACGTAAACCAGCATTTTTTCGTGCAGATTCAGCCCTTTTGCATAAGGATTGAAAAAACCCACCAAAAGCCTGACCGGGAAAAATTGGCCGGCATGGGTATGGCCCGAAAGCATTAGATCAAACCCAGCTTTGGAGGCTTCAAAACAGGATTTAGGTTGGTGCGCGAGCAGGATCTTAAAGCCCTCCCGTCCGGCAGGCGGGAACGCTTTGGCGGGTTTCGACTCATGGTCGGGGCGAATGCGGTTGCAGCTGATATCGGGCACTCCGCCGATCCATAGGTCGTGCTTGCTTAGTCCCAGCCACGAGCCTTCGTTGAACAAGACCTTCATCCCGAGCTCAGCCATTTTTTTCATCCAGGAATCGATGCCCGAGTAGTATTCGTGGTTGCCGGAGACATAAAAGACTCCATGCTCGGCGGCGAGAGACCGAAGCGGCTCGAGCTCCTCTTCGAGTTCTGCGACCGAACCGTCGCCAATATCGCCCGTCAAAGCAATCAGGTCCGGCTCAAGCTCGAGCGCCTTGCATACGACACTTTGCACATACTTGCTTTTAATGAGTGGTCCCACGTGGAGGTCGCTTATTTGTACGATGCGGAAGCCATCCTGGGATTTTGGCCAATCCTTGGCGACGATCCTGATTTTTTTGATCCGAGGTCCCTTAAGCGCGGTCCAAACTCCCCATGCATTAGCAACAAAACAAATGGATATGGTCCACGCGCTTAGAGTCTGGTCAAGTGCCTGCATATTTTGAAGGCGGAAAAAGGAACCGGCGCAAAACAAAACAATCTCTTTAAGGACCGCGCCGAAAAACAGCTGGACCATCAATCCCAATACAAAATTCCCGAAAAACTGGAGAAAGAAAATTCTTGCGATCGGGCGACGGGAAAAAAGGCGGAGAAATTGGAGGAAGTAAGCCGCCAGAAAAACAATCGCCAGCGCAAATACGGCACTGGATGGGAGCATCAAAGCGCGCACTAAGCTCGCCCAAACTATCGCCCAGACAGCCGCCAAAACCGCGGAAAAAATTGTGATCATCACAAACATCAGCCCGGCGAGCCTATCAGGAAAAATCCAGGTAAAACAGCAAAGTTTCTGTTAAGTTCGCGCCATGACTTTCATCCGTTGGTTCTTAGGCAAAATCATCCTTTTCTTCGACGCTGCCTTTGCGCCCAAGACGCGGCAGCTTGACCCTACGACAAAACGAAAAATTGCCGAGTCGACGGCGAATTTATCGGTCTACCAGTATCTTGCTTGCCCGTTCTGTGTGAAAGTCCGCCGCTTTTTAAAAGCCGAAGGGATTGAAATTCCCTTTAAGGACGCAAAAACTGAGCCTTCGCGAAATGAGCTTTTAAAGGGGGGCGGCAAGCTGCAGGTGCCGTGCCTACATATAGTTAATTCGGATGGGTCGCAAAAGTGGCTCTACGAATCCACAGAGATCATTTCCTATTTCAAGAAATTACTGCCGACCAGCTAATTTATTCTTTCTTAAGCGAAGGGTCTTTGGCCGCAAGGCCGCGGGCTTCCGACTCTTTTGCTGTTAGGGTATTGATTGCATCTGTTCTGCCGCTGATCGAGATAGCGATGCCCGCCTTTATGAGGCCGAATGGCCCGCTTTTGTCCTGGTAGATTTTCGCGTGCTCGGCGTGCAGGGTCTTAGCTAGATTTTCAATATCACTCTTTTTAGCTGGATACTGGGTGATATTATTATTGGCCCAGGCTTCAAGGGCTTTTG
>Ga0207073_1061_pt1 | contig 26196 bp, 19 predicted proteins | sample Alteio_BWMinHeat_65_FD_153575 | JGI IMG/M metagenome (GOLD analysis project Ga0207073, IMG submission 153575) | Enriched cells from forest soil in Barre Woods Harvard Forest LTER site, Petersham, Massachusetts, United States -... | ecosystem: Environmental > Terrestrial > Soil > Temperate forest >...
CTTCACGCCCACCTTGTTCCGGTGTACATTCATCAAAGACCATGATGATATCTGCACCGATGATTTTTTGTGCTTCTATCGAAGTTTTGGGCGTAAGATCAATGATTTTTCCAGAAATGGGATGTCTGAAATGCGCACCATGATAGTCAATTTTACAAATCTTGCCATTTTTAGATAGGCTAAATACTTGAAAACCGCCACTATCGGTTAACATGGGTTTATCCCAGCTCATGAATTTATGCATGCCACCAGCCGCTTGGATAATATCCATACCCGGCGCACATAGCATATGATAAGTATTTCCACCCAAAATGATTTGACTCCCACTCGCAACCAAATCAGAGGGGGTCATGAAATTCACATAAGCTCGTGTGCCGACAGGCATAAAAGCAGGCGTCATGATTTCGCCATGAGGCGTGGTGATCTTCGTGACGCGTGCGGGTAAATTCGCATGTTTTTTTATAAGCTGTGTGCTGAAATCATTATACATAAATTAACTGGCCTAATTTGTCAAAAATAGCGATAATTCACCCCAGGGCAGATAGTTATAAAAATCCATTTACTTATACCCCTAAAGAATGATAAAAGCTAGCACTGAACTGTATTTTTAGAGTATTTTTCATGCAACTTAAGCCTGCACAGCTAATTTTAGAGACCGGAGAAATTTTCTACGGTAAGTCTCCTATAAAACAGAAGGGTGAGCATTTCGGGGAAGTTGTCTTTAATACTGGCATGACTGGTTATGTTGAATCTTTGACCGATCCATCTTATACAGGCCAAATATTGGTCTTTACTTATCCACTTATTGGAAATTATGGCGTTTCGATCCCGTCGACTTGGGAATCGGATCAAATTCATGTCAAAGGCGTTGTCATGTCTGAATTGGCCGCTAATTATTCCAGTCATAGTGCGCAAAAATCCCTGGCAGAATGGTTGGCTGAAAACGATATTCCTTGTTTAATCGGTGCCGATACGAGAGCCCTAACAAAACGTTTACGTACGCATGGTGTGATTCCGGGTGCGATTACCCTCATTGATGATAAACCAAAAACCTTCGAAGATTTTTCAGGTATTGATTGGGTTAGCAAGGTTTCAATTAAAGAACCCAAAGATTATGGCAGAGGTGAAAAACTGATTATTGCCATTGATTGTGGCATGAAAGAAAATATTATTCGTTGTTTGTCGCAATTGCCTATGCGTATTAAACGGGTTCCTTATAATTACGATTTTACCCATGAAGATTACGATGCAGTTTTTATTTCAAATGGACCTGGTGATCCTATTCATTGCACAGAAACCATCGCTATTTTGAAAAAAGTATTGGCAGCTAAAAAACCGACATTCGGTATTTGTTTAGGCACACAATTGATGGCGCTTGCGATCGGTGCAAAAACATATAAATTACCTTTTGGCCATAGAGCACATAATCAACCTTGTCTTGAGCTTGCAACCGGCCGTTGTTTTTTGACTTCACAAAATCACAGTTATGCTGTGGATGAAACCACATTACCTAGCGATTGGCGTGTGGCTTTTCGAAATTTAAATGACCAAAGTGTTGAAGGGATAGAACATAAATCTTTACCTTTCTTTTCTGTGCAATTTCATCCAGAAGCTGCTCCAGGACCATTAGACACACAATGGTTATTCCAAAAATTTTATGATTCGATAAAAGAGTAAGATGTTATGCGCTTCTCGGGTAAAAAAGTTTTAATTCTTGGTTCAGGCGGATTACGTATTGGGCAAGCCGGTGAATTTGATTACTCAGGTTCGCAAGCCATCAAAGCATTAAAAGAAGAAGGCATTCAGACCGTTTTGATTAATCCAAATATTGCAACCGTGCAAACGGATGCTGAAATGGCAAATGAAGTTTATTTGCAACCCTTAAATCCAACGACCGTGACGCGCATCATTGAAAAAGAAAAACCCGATGGATTATTGCTTGGTTTTGGTGGTCAAACAGCACTGAACCTTGGGCTCACCTTGGATAAAGCAAAGATTTTCGCAAAACATCATATTACGGTATTAGGTACGAGCACATCCGCGATTCGTATGACAGAAGATAGAGAGCTTTTTAAAAGTGAACTCGATAGCATTGGTATTAAATCACCTAAAAGTATTTGTGTAACCTCTATTGATGAAGCATTAAAAGCAGCCGATCAAATCGGTTATCCCGTGATGATGCGTTCTGGATTTTCGCTAGGTGGTTTAGGCTCAGGAAAAGTGACTTCACGTGAGGAACTTACCCGTCGGGCAAAAGAATGTTTAGGTGTCGTTTCACAAATTTTGATTGAAGAATACTTGTTGGGTTGGAAAGAATATGAATATGAAATCGTACGCGATCATGCGGGCAATGCGCTGACGATTTGTAATATGGAAAATTTGGATCCCATGGGAGTTCACACCGGTGAAAGTATCGTTATTGCTCCCGCGCAAACCTTAAATAATCATGAGCATCAAGCCTTACGCAATATGGCGCTTAAAGTCGCCAATCATTTTAATATTGTAGGCGAGTGTAATATTCAATTTGCGATTAATCCCATTAATGGGGATTATCGTGCGATAGAAGTGAATGCAAGATTATCACGCTCGAGTGCTCTGGCATCAAAAGCTACAGGTTATCCATTAGCATTCGTAGCAGCGAAGCTCGCATTAGGTTATCAATTGCATGAAATTACGAATAGTGTAACACGTAAAACCTGTGCTTTCTTCGAACCCGCACTTGATTATGTCGTCGTAAAAATTCCACGCTGGGATACGCATAAATTAAAAGCCGCGGATCGTACTATCGGTTCTGAAATGAAAAGTGTAGGCGAAGTCATGAGCATCGGGCGTTCTTTCCCGGAAGCTTTGCAAAAAGCGGTAGGGATGTTAAATATAGGCGCATCGAATCTTGGTGATTATCCACACACGATTGAAAATCCTCGACTTGAAATTGAATTTCCTACGGATAGACGTTTGTTTGCACTTTATCGATTCTTTCTTCAAGGGGGAACGGTTGAAGAGGCTCATGCATTAAGTAGAATAGATCCTTGGTTTTTGCATCATATTCATTATATAAGCACACTGGAAAAAGAAATCACTAAATGTCATCCCCGCGAAAAATGTCATCCCCGCGAAGGCGGGGATCCATTCGGAATAGATTCCCGCCTTCGCGGGAATGACATATTGTCCGATGAATTATTGTTAAAAGCTAAACAAGCGGGTTTTTCTGATAAATTATTAGGTAAATTAATAGGTAAATCTGAAGTTTTTGTGAGAGAACAAAGAAAGTCAGCAAACATATTACCCTTTGTAAAACAAATTGATACGTTAGCCGGTGAATTTGCAGCGCAAACGAATTATCTTTATATGACGTATCATGCTGCTGAACATGATATTGAACCAAGTAGCGGCCAGCCAGTATTAGCTTTGGGTTCTGGGCCGTATTCTATAGGTTCATCAGTGGAGTTTGATTGGTGTGCGGTAAATACGTTGCGTACTTTACGCAAGATGGGCAAAAGCGCTATTTTAATTAATTCAAATCCTGAAACAGTTTCAACAGATTATGATGAATCTGATCGTTTATACTTCGAACAACTTACTTTTGAACGCGTGCAAGATATTGCGGATTTTGAAAACCCATTTGGCATCGTTGTGTCGGTAGGCGGACAAATCGCAAATAATTTAGCGACACCTTTGTCGGATGCGGGATACCATATTTTAGGTACGTCACCAGTCAATATTGATCAAGCAGAAAATCGCGAAAAATTTTCCGCTTTATTAAATCAACTTGATATTGATCAGCCAGCTTGGACTCGTGTCACAAGTTTAGAAAAAGCAAAAGAATTCGCAACACTCGCGGGTTATCCTGTATTGATTCGTCCTTCCTATATTCTTTCAGGATCGGCGATGAATGTTGCTCACAATCATGATGACTTAAAAGAATACTTGCTAGCCGCCGCTTTAGTCTCAAGCGAATTTCCAGTCGTCATTTCAAAATTTATTATTGATGCTAAAGAATTAGAAGTGGATGGTGTCGCACTTGATGGTCGTATTGTCATTGAGGCCATTACCGAACATATTGAAAATGCAGGTGTCCACTCAGGCGATGCTACTTTAGTGATTCCACCGCAACGTCTTTATTTAGAAACGATTCGTCGCACGAAAAAAATTACGGCACAAATCGCAGCGGCATTACATATCACTGGGCCATTTAATATTCAATTTATTGCAAAGAACAATCATATCCAAGTGATAGAATGTAATTTACGTGCATCACGTTCTTTTCCTTTTGTGTCAAAAGCCACGGGTCATAACTTTATTGAAATAGCGACAAAAGCGATGTTGGGCGAATATAAACAAGAACGTTATGAAACATTAGAACTCGATTATGTCGGTGTTAAGGCGCCACAATTTTCTTACAACCGTTTAAAAGGTGCTGATCCTGTCGCACATGTTGAAATGGCATCTACGGGTGAAGTTGCGTGTTTAGGTGAAAATCTTCATGATGCTTACTGGCGCTCATGGTTATCGACGGAACAAACGGTTGCGGGTAAACGCATTTTAGTTTCTATTGCCAATGCGCATAAACAAAAATTATTGAATTACTTCAGTCAGCTTGAAGAAAAAGGGTGGGAAATTTATAGCACGGGCGGCACTCATTCCTTTTTATCAAAAAGTGGGGTAGGTTCTTATTTCGTTTATAAAACGAGTGAAAAAGTAGAACCTAATATTCGTAGTGTTATTGCAAATCGTAAAGTGGATTTGATTATTAATATCCCTACAAATCAAAGTTCACAATCACAAACGGATGGATTTTCTATTCGTCGTATGGCGATAGATCATCATATTCCTTTGATTACTAACATCCAAAGCGCGCAAATTATTTTGCAATGCTTGATCGATCTTTATGAAACGGATTTGCCGGTGCGATCGTGGCGTGAGATAGTGCAGCCTTAACTTCTCGTCATCCCGCGCTTAAAGCATGCGCGGGATGACGAAAATTATAGAATAATGAATTAAAAAAAGTTATGGGTAATGATAAGCCTTAAACCCCTTTTCCCTTAAAAAATTGTAAGTATCCACGACACTCAAATCATGAGTACTTACAAAAATGAGTAGCTATAACTTATATTTTTTATAATTACGCCAGTTTTTTATAAATTTTTTAATAAGAATATTTTATTTCTTGTTAATTACTTTTTTTTATCTATAATTTATTTTACATCTGCTTGGCTTTAGCATCATTTTATACTGTTAGCTAAGTTTTGATAAATTTTCATTTAAGATGTGATGTTTAAGATACCAAACAAAAATAATAGAACAAGATAATAATATAATACTTGGAGTAATCTAAATGTCTTTCAGAAAATCTCTTGATTCAGATAAATCATCTCTTCTAGACGCTGTTGCCGCCAAAAAAGTTCAAGCTAAGATTACTCAAGAACGTGTCAAAGCGGATGGTGATATCTATGGTAATAAATCTGCAAATTTGCTTGAATTACAACGCTTCGTAGAAAATTTTCGTCAAAAAAATCCTAATATAAAAGTACAAATTCCAGAAATTTGTCCTCTGTCTCATGATGCAATTCAAGAACATCTCGATAAATATTCTCCTGAATGGAGAGTCTTATGGCAAGATTTTGTGAGAGTACAAGGAAAAAATACTAATTTAGTTCCTGATGCACAAGAAATTCTTTCAAATATAAGAGACTTAATTCAAATAACATTTGACACGTTTCCTATAGAAATAAGTGATGAATATTTACAGCTAATGAATGAATATTCTTCTGATCTTATGGTACGTAGTACGGGTAAAGAAGATGATGTTCTCTCAGCAAATCCAGGTGGTAACGAAAGTGTTGCGGCTGTTAAACCAAACGTTACTTCGATTTCTAATGCTATTGGTATCGTAATAGCCTCTTATTTTAGTGAAAAATCATTAAGACAACGTTTACTAAGCCCACCACCTGCGAATGATATTACACAAGAACCTTTCATGCCTGTTTTATTACAACGCATGATAGGTGAACCCGTCGTTAAACATGAAGATAAATCACAAAAGAGACCATTGGAATCCCTAGTGTATTCTGGAGTGATGTATACGGGTGAAAAAAACTTAACTGTTCAATTAGCACCGGGTCACGGTGAATTAATTGTAAATAGCAAAGCCCCATTTGATACTTATTTTATTTCTCGCGAAGATGTCATTTATTCTGCTATCTATCAGAAAAAATATCGTTTAGCGCCTGAAGAAGAAGATAAAAAACGCAAATTAGTTTTTGTTGAAAATCCACATAATCTCCAAAATACTTCATCGGTTTCTTCAGAAAAAGCTAAAGAAATAGCAGAATTAGGTCGTGAAATAGAAAAAAATTATGGCATGCCTATGGATGTGGAGCTTGTTTATAGTCCAAAAGAAGATACGATTTATCTTGTTCAAGCAAGACCTATCCCAGAAGGTGACAGGCATAAATTTAGACCTTCTTCTTTTCCACCTGATCAAGCATTAGCTTTAAAGCAAAATCCTACGAATGAAACTGTTAAATCTGCTGTTATCGCACCTGCAGCAAGCGCAGCTAAAGTTGTGACGAAAAATAATGAAATATTGATTTGTGAAACCATCGAAGAAACGTTAATACAATATCTTGCGCAAAAAGATTCTAAAGTAAAAGCATGTATTGTTGCAAATATGGCGCCAAGTACATCTCATGAAGCAGCGCAATTCAATGCTAAAGCCATTCCAGTATTACAAGTTGAAGATTTGGAACAAGTCAAAGAATGGATGATAAATGATAAGCCTGTTTTAATTGTCGATCCACAACGAAGTCAAATCGTAAAGTGGACGGAAAAAATTATAGAACATGATCGAGCGGAAGAAGAATTATTTACTAATAAAATACTTGAATTCGGTCAATTCCGATCTCCATTACCACCAGAGGTCACTCCAGCTGATAAGTTTGATTTTGAGAAAACTATCAAACCTACGTTTAAAAATAAATTTTTTAACGATGTGATGAATAAAAAAAACAACATCACGTGGAATAATGAAAAAGTTTATAGTGAATTACAACATCAAATTGATATTTTAGAAGCGGCAAAAACGGATGATAAAAACATATTAGCTAATCAAGCTTTGCTAACGATCCAATTTTATATATTTAAATTAGCAATAAATAATAAAAATGACGCATTATTTCAACATGCTACGATATTTTGTGCGGATATTAAAAAATGTTTAGATCGATATAGTGTATTAGAAGATGAGACTAATGCTGGTGAAATTCGCAGTGAGTTATTAGATCTCATTTCAAAATTAACAGCGATTATTACTAATCCTGGTAAAGCTTTACTTATATCTGACTCAATTTATCAACGTATCCAACATCAAAAAGAAAAAATTATAGCAAAAGAATTAATGATAGATGAAAAATTGTCGGAAACACAGTTTTCGTATTTTCAAGAGCTTGTCAAACTTAGAAAATTAATATTAAATTCTAAATTGCAGCATAAGTGGGATCAGTTTGTTTTAAAGTGTTGTCAGAATAGGCAATATTTTCATTTGCTTATTCGCGCTATTCACATGATGACAGATTATAAAATACAGTCTGATATACTTAATGTGACTTTTGCTGCTAGCATTGAAAAAAGTTTTGATACTAAAGAAATATTATTGTCTTTAGATAAAGAATGTTCTGAAACTGAGAATCGTTTAAAAGCATTAAATATTGAGCCTAAAAAAATGTTGATTCAAAGTTGGGAACGGCGTACAGGCGAATGGAGTCTACCTAATAACTTTGAAAAATTATATCGCGAATTTCAACGTGATATTATTCCTCTTATTGATAGTCTAACAATCGAAAAAGATACGCCGGGGATGACCAAAAAATCTATTCTAAAAACAGTTCAAGATTTGACTGAAATGATGGACAAAACGATCAAATCCTTAAAAAGCAGCCCAGATTATGAATCAGATGAGCAAAAAAAATTACAAGTAGAGAGATTTGCTAAACTACTTAATCATTATCATGCCTTAATGAATAAATGGATGATGATGGTTAATGAAGAAGAATATCTTGCTCGGGAAAGTAGCATGGCTGATAAATATAAAATGGGTAAATTACCTAGAATTGCTGCTATTCAAGCCGCATTTGATGCCTTAAAAGATTCTAAGGATGTTAGCCAGTTAAATTCATCTGGTAATTTCTCAGTAGCTTCGGGTCGGCTGGGAAGTAGCGCGTGCTTTCGACAACAATTTGTTGGGAGAAAAGTAACCCTTGAAGATCTATTTTCTTTAATGCATCAAAATATTATCGCAAGTACTATTGTTTTGGCCAAAGAAACGCAAATTTCTGTGTCCTCCTTGCCCGCACAAATTCAACCTTTGATTCAATCACTTACTACAATTGAGATATATGGTAATAAGGTTGATTTGTTGAATATAGAAAACAATTATCCGCGTATACACTTGGAATACAATTTACCACTCAGAACTCATGCTGCAAAGATTTTTATAGATTATGATAGCGTGAAACAAACTGTTGCGATTAAGTTTGATTTATATAGCGTAAATCTTAATGGTCGTATGAATCGAATTTGTGATTTGGCAACTACAGAAGGAAAAATATTTGAACTACTAGGGCTTCGTGTTAAACAATCGCCTACTTATAACGAAGCAAGTGCTTGTTTTGAATTTACTTGGGAAATGAAAGCATCCCAAGTGTCAACGCTTGCATCGCTTTTGCAGAGCGCAATAACACAATATGCAAAAAATACTTTTAATAGTTATAAAGAAGTTTGGTCTACTATTCTTTCATTCTTGAAGACTCCTAGCGAAATGTCAGAATTAATTTATATGGCTGAGTTAATGGCGGATAAAATTAATTTTAAAGACCCTAAATATCTACAATTACAACCTCTATTTACTCGATTGTTGAGTCGATTTAATGGTGTGACATTAGAAAGCAGCAATTATTTACGAATTGCTAAATTATTTATGACACAATTTAGTTTTGTCTCTAGGCAAACTGCTAGCGCTGAACAAGATGCTTCTCTAAACGAAATACTTGATTTAGCATTATCAAATGCTTATTTAGCAGTAAATGACCCTGCAGTAGGTGTTCTAGCTAGGGAATACATCGATCAAATAGAAGCTTTAAAAAATGGTCCTGTTACCACATTAGCTGATATTTTATATGTTCTAGATAAAATCTTATTAAAAGAAAAATTATGGAAAAAAGAAGATGGTGCGGTATATAGCACTCTACCTTCAGGACTTGATATTCTAAGAAAACAATTAATAAAAGCTGATGAAAAAGCTGTTAATGAAATTAAGGCGTTCGTAAGCTCTGAAATTGTAAAATTAGAGAATATTTCAGAAAATATAGTTCATCAAATTTATCAGGGTTTATTATCCATTGATACTGATCTCGGTAAATGTAAAGAAAATCTTGAGTCGATATTAGCTAACACAAATATTTTGGAAAATGGTGAGATGTTTGACAATTATCCATTTAGCTAACTCATGTTACGCACTGCTATCAACTTTTCGTCATCCCGCGCATGCTTGTAGCGCGGGACCTAGTGACTTTTAGGTGGTAAACTAATCGAACAAATAAGGCGCTGGGTCCCGCGCTACAAGCATGCGCGGGATGACGAAAAGTTGGTAGCAGCGCGTAACATGAGTAAATAATATTAATCGATAGTATAACAATGCCCATCCAAAATCGTATAAACCGGCCAACCTTTTAATTCTTGTCCTGCGAATGGAGACCAGCCGCATTTTGTTTTAAGTTTACTTTCATCGACTGTTTTTATTTTGTTGAGATCAACTAAAACAATGTCATCATTTTCTGGTAGATGAAAAATTTTCTTTGCTCTTGTTGAGGTCAAAGAAATAACTTCTTGTAACAATAATAAATTTTGATGATGTGCATTCAATAAAAGAGCCAGTGTTGTTTCAATACCTGGCATGCCTGATGGGCATTGACCATATGGTTTTTCTTTTTCTGATAAAGTATGAGGTGCATGATCCGATCCTATTGTATCAATAGTGCCTTCATGAATTGCATTAAATAACTCAGTATGATGTTCTTTTAAACGCAAAGGTGGATTCACGACCGCACGTCCTTTTAAATCATCATAATGTGATTCATCAAGAAATAAATGATGGGGTGTTGTTTCAGCAAATACAGGCAAACCTTCTTGTTTTGCTAATTTAATTAATTCAATTTCGGGTTTGCTTGAAACATGTAAAATATATAAACGTGTGCCATATTTGCGAGTTAAGCTTATTGCTTTTTCAACGGCTGTACGTGCAACTTCAATATTCCGTATGACAGAATGTGCGGAATAAATCATGGGGCCAGTGTAATTAGCTTTGGATTGATGTAATAAATGCTCATCTTCAGCATGCACGGCAACAATTAAATCGTTTTTAGCAGCGATTTCAAATACGGCATGCAAACTTTCATCATCATCAATAACTAAATCACCCGTGCTGCATCCCATAAATACTTTAATTCCAACGACATCTTTTGCAACTAAAGGAATTTGATTAAAGTGTTGTTTATCAGCGCCAAAGAAAAGCTGATAACGTAATGGAATACCCACCTCTTTTAATTGCGCATTAATAATGGCGTGTTTATCTTTGAGTCGTGTTTCAGTAATAGTAGGTGGAATAGTATTCGGCATATCAAATACTGTGGTATAACCACCAGCAATAGCAGCTTTTGCAGCAGTGCGCCAATCTTCTTTGTGCTCAAGACCTGGCGTTCTAAAGTGTACATGTGGATCAATCAATCCAGGAAAAATAGTTAAGCCTGATGCGTCGATGGTCATATCGTCTTTGCTTTGAATAGATAAATCAATAATATTGCCATCAATAGTTTGAGCATTCTTTAAATGAATCATATGACCCTTCTTCGTTATATTTTGCTAAGTACGAGATAACTATAAGTTGTTAATCTTGCAATAGGATATTTAAGTAAAAATCGTGTCGTTTGTTTGGAAATCCAGTGTAAAAAGCCTATATTTTTAAAATAATCATGACCAAAAAATCCTATGTAAGTATCAATGTTATAACCCATTTTTTGTAATATGCGAATTTGTTTTTTTGTGGGTCCATAGCACATACTGTAATAAGCTGGAAATTTTCCATGATTACCCATATTGTTTCTTGTTTTGGAAATATAAGATAAAAGTTTTAATGAAAAAGATTCGGGTATTATTTTATTAAATGTAAAAGGTATCGCATAAAGTGTTGGAAAAAAATGAAATGAAATGCCGCCTGGCTTTAAAAGTTTTTTTATATTTCGATGAAATGTTACGCCCTCTGCCACGTGCTCGGCGAGCATTTTGCTAAATACTAAATCATAATCATGGTCTAAATGATCCAAATTTTTACTTGTAATATCGCCTAGTACTTTAATATAACCTAGAGGAGCTTTAGAAAGCTCTTCTGCAGAAATATCTAAGACGGTATATTCTAGATTGTATTGTTTAATGAATTCGATAGGTAAGGAGGGATTCGCTCCACCGCCTATTTCACAAATTTTTTTAAGCTTTTTTCTTATGATTAAGTCAGTTAAATAAGAATAATGATGATTCCATGCATCTAAATAATATTTATACGTAATTTCCATGAATAAATCTATGCCTCATTTATATGATAACTTTAACTTTATCTCTATCAAAGGATTTCTCGCAGTAATGACAAATCAATTGTATTTGTTTTCCTTGTTCTTGAATGATGAAATGACTTTCGACAGGTTCATTGTGCGTAATACATACAGGGTTCGGACAAACAAAAATATTTATAATTGCTTTAGGTAAATGCGTATTGATTTTTTGTGTGACTTCAAAATCTTTGATGATATTAATCGTAGCTTCTGGGGCAAAAGTTACAATTTCATTGGCTTCATCATTCGTCAGCACGCGATTTTCAATTTTAATTAAATCTTTCAATCCTAAAAGTTTGCTAGGTAAATTAAGACCTAAAGTCACTTTATTTTTTTTATTATCTAACACTCGCAATAATTTCATAATGCGTAAGGCTTGTCCGGCGCGAATATGATCGATCACGGTTCCATTATTGATAGCTGAAACAGAAAGTGTTTTTGTCATGGTAGTTGCTCATTTAAAAGTAAGGCTAATAAGGCTTGGCGTACAAAGACAGCGTTTGCGGCTTGATTAAAATAATGCGCATGAGGTGTGTTATCTACGCCCGTGGCAATTTCATTCAGACGTGGTAGTGGATGAAGAATTTTTAAGTTAGATTTGGCATTGTATAAATGTTCTGGGGTTAATATGTAATGATCTTTTACAAGCTGATATTCTGCCTGACTAAAACGTTCCTGTTGAATACGTGTCATATACAGAATATCAATTTTTGGAATAACTTCTTCGATAGAGCGGTGAAAAGAAAAACGTATGCCTTGTTTTTTCAAAATATCACAAATAGGTTCTGGCAATGTGAGTATTTCCGGAGAAACCAAATATAAGCGCACATCAAATAACATGCAAATTTCAGCAAAAGAATGGATAGTGCGTCCATACTTTAAGTCACCAACTAAGGCTATGCTTAAACCATCTAAACGTTGTTGGCATTCACTGATAGTAAAAAGATCAACTAAAGCTTGGGTAGGGTGCTGATTGGCACCATCGCCGGCATTAATCACAGGTTTATCGGAAGTTTCAGCGGCGAGACGTGCAGCACCCTCACGTGTATGACGTAAAACAATTAAGTCCGCATAATCAGAAACAACTTTGATCGTATCATGCAGTGTTTCACCTTTTTTTATGGATAAATTTTCGTCACTTGAAAAACCTAAAACTTGACCGCCTAGACGCAGGGTAGCAGATTCAAATGATAAACGTGTGCGAGTCGATGGCTCGAAAAAACATTGCGCAACAAGCTTGTTTTGAATTAAATTTGGTACAGAGCGTTGTTTGAGCTTAGTAGCGGTAGTAAGAATAAGATTTATATCTTCAAGAGATAAATCTTTGATAGATAATATATCGCGTTGATACATTGGATTTGCCATGCGTTGACCTCAAGTCAGTTGCTTTTAGTTGGATATTATGCTGGAATTACCTAGTAAATGGCATCCCTCGGTTGCATTTTTTGTTGGCACAATTCAATCATTATTTGCACACACAGTCAATGAAGAAGTTGCTGTATAATATTTTAGTTAATGACCCTAATTTAGGATGACTATCATGAATTACAAACCTTTAATGGTGATGCTGTATAAAATTGGCGCGGTTAAATTTGGTGATTTCGTACTAAAAAGCGGAGAACAGTCAAAAATATATATTGATTTAAGACAAATCGTCTCTTATCCCGATGTCTTAAAAGCTGTCGGTGAAGCTATGTGGCAGCAAATAAGTGGCGAACCTTTTGAAGTTATTTGTGGCGTACCTTACACTGCGCTTCCTATCGCAACATGCATTTCGCTACAACAAAATATCCCCATGGTCATGCGGCGTAAAGAAAAAAAAGACTATGGCACTAAACAAACGATTGAGGGTAATTTTAAAACTGGTCAACGGTGTTTAATCATCGAAGACATTATCACTTCGGGTGCTAGCATACTTGAAACCGCTGATGATCTTGAAATTGCTGGTTTGAAAGTGCGAGATGCTGTTGTATTAATTAATCGTGAGCAAGGCGGCGCTCATAATTTACGCCAAAGACATTATAATTTGCATGCGACATTCACTTTAAAAGAATTTTTAAACATTTTGCTACATTCCGAAGAGTTAACCGAGCAAGATCGTATGATTGCAAGTAGCCTCATACATGAGGGAGAAGTGAATGCAAGTTAGGTTTTCTTATGCGGAGCGGGCAGCATACTGTAAAAATGCATTGGCAAAAAAATTATTTTTATTAATGGATGGAAAAAAATCGAATCTTGCTTTGTCAGCTGATGTAACACATTGCGAAGATGTTCTAGCGTTAGCTGATAAAATTGGCCCTGAAATTTGTATATTAAAAATTCACGTCGATATTTTAGAAGATTTTGATCAAACTTTCCCTCTTGAGTTACGTAAACTTGCGGATAAACATAATTTTTTGATTTTTGAAGATAGAAAATTTGCAGACATTGGCAATACAGTGAAGTTGCAATATGAAAAAGGCATTTATCATATCGCCGACTGGGCAGATATCATCAATGCTCATAGTTTGCCCGGTTCTGGTATCGTCTCAGGCTTGATGGAAGTAGGTTTAAAAAAACAACGCGGTCTTTTATTGTTAGCTGAAATGAGTTCGGCTAATAATTTATTTACTAAAGATTATGCAATGCAAACTTTGCGTATGGCGGAACAATTTCCTGAATTTGTGATAGGTTTTATTTCCCAACAAAAGCTCTCAGATGATCCGGGTTGGATTTATATGACTCCTGGTGTGCAATTACAGGCGGGTACAGATGTATTAGGCCAACAATACGTGACACCTGAAATAGCGTTAGTAAAACATCAAAGTGATATTATTATCGTCGGTCGTGGAATTATTAAAGCGGAAGATACACTTGCTGAAGCGAGGAAATATCGTGAAGCAGGGTGGAAAGCTTATAATGTGAATTGCGCAAAATGAATCCTGTGTCATTCCCGCGCCCCTTTTTGTCATTCTCGCGCTTTATGTCATTCCCGCGCAGGCGGGAACCCATCCAAATGGGTTCCCGCCTGCGCGGGAATGACATAAAGCGCGGGAATGACACTACTTCATCTGCTCAATTTTTGAAACAATCGTTTTCAAACGTTTTATTTCATCCGGCAAAAATTCTTTGTAATACGACGATCCCACATTCAAGGAAAAACAAGCTTGATCATTGATACCTTTGATTAAATCATGTCCAGAAAGTTCCACATAAGACATGTCTTTCATATGCTCACCTGCCCAATTCCTTAAGCGTTCGAGTGTATCAAAAGCAAGCATATAATATCGTCCTTCAATCTTCGCAAATAAAGGCGCAAAAGGCTCATCAGTATTCGATGTTTTTTCTTTCGAAATGGGAATAAATAAGATAGTCCGAAGTAATAAAAGATAAACTTTATTCACATCGTCTTGTTTGCCTTCGCTCATAAAAGCAGCTGAAATGGCTTTGTCTAAATCAGTCATGGTTGGGGATAGCCTAGATTAAATAAGTACATCAGGACACGATAGCATATTTTGCTGAATTTAGGTACAATGCCACTTTTTTTAAGTGGGTGCTCAAATGCAAAAACTTGATGAAGCAACAAAAATGCATGAAAACATTAATTTGAATTTATCACCATCTCAATTAATTGATATGGCTTTAGCTCGAAAAGAAGGCGTGCTTGCCGCCAATCAGGCTTTAAATGTGGCGACAGGTGCTCGTACTGGACGGTCCCCCAAAGATAGATTTATTGTTAGAGATAGCGTCACGGATAAAACTGTTGATTGGAATGCCACAAATCAACCCATAGATGCACAAAAATTTAATGCATTATGGCAACATGCTGAACACCACTTAAATCAACTGGATACTGCTTTTGTTTCCTATTTAAAAGTGGGTGCTGAGGATAAGTTTTCTCTTACTGTTAAAGTCGTGACCGAGCTTGCATGGCATAATCTTTTTACACAAAATTTGTTCATACGTCCTGAAAAAGCAATCACTCAAGATCAGGCTGGTCAATGGCAATTATTATGTGTTCCTAGTTTTAAAGCCGACCCAGCACGCGATGGTGTAAACAGTGATGCGGCTGTTATTCTTAATTTTGCTGACAAAAAAATACTCATTTGCGGCACGTTTTATGCGGGTGAAATGAAAAAGGCAATGTTTTCAGTGTTGAACTTTTTATTACCAGAGCGTGAAATTCTTCCTATGCATTGTGCTGCGAATGTAGGCAAAGATGGGCAAACCGCGTTATTTTTCGGACTTTCTGGTACCGGAAAGACTACTTTGTCAGCGGATCCAGATCGATACCTCATTGGTGATGATGAGCATGGTTGGGGTAAAGAAGGCGTGTTCAATTTTGAAGGCGGTTGTTACGCTAAATGTATCGATTTATCTAAAGAACGCGAGCCTGTGATCTGGGATGCGATACGTTATGGTTCTATTATGGAAAATGTGGTTCTCGATTCAACAGGAGAGCCTAATTATAATGATGTAAGTCTGACTCAAAACACTCGTGCAGCTTATCCAAGAGAGTTTATTCCTTTACGAATAGACGAAAATAAAGCAGGCGAACCTACCGCCGTGTTATTTTTGACATGCGATTTATACGGTGTTTTACCACCGGTCTCTCGTCTCTCTAAAGAACAAGCTGCTTATTACTTCCTCAGTGGTTATACCGCATTAGTCGGAAGTACTGAAGTCGGTCAAGGTACGGGAATTAAGCAAACATTTAGTACATGTTTTGGCGCACCATTCTTTCCACGTCCAGCAGGCGAATATGCGGATTTATTAATGAAAAGATTGGATGAATCTGACGCTGAGGTTTATTTGGTCAATACGGGATGGACTGGCGGCGCACATGGTGAAGGTGGTAAACGTTTTTCTATTCCAACGACCCGAGCTATTGTGAGTGCAGTGGTAGAAGGCAAGTTACGCGATGCAACCTATGAACAAATCCCAGGCTTTAATCTAGCTGTTCCAACGGATGTGCCAGGTGTGGATGTCACAGTATTAAATCCACGTAAAGCATGGAGTAATCAGCAAGATTATGATAAATATGCTAAGTTGTTGATGGAAAAGTTTGTGGAGAACTTTAAAAAGTTTAACGTAAGCGATGCCATAAAGAATGCAGGCCCTGTTGTATAATTTGTCATTCCCGCCGCGCAGGCGGGAATTCAAAAAGGAGAATGGATTGGGTGTCCACCAAAATCTGATAGCAATTCATCAAAAAATGCGTGAGTACGAAGATTTGTACTCACGTCCTTCCGGTTCAGTTCATTTATTGGGCGCAAGCAAAGATCAGCCCATGGAAAGAGTCAAAGCAGCCATCGCTGCGGGTCAGCGTATTTTTGGCGAAAATTATGTACAAGAAGCCTTGCCAAAAATAACCATGTTCGCTAATGAAAACCTCGAATGGCATTTTATTGGTTCAATTCAAAGTAATAAAACCAAAAAAATAGCAGAACATTTTGATTGGGTGCAAACAGTTAGCAACGAACATATTGCTACACGCTTGAGTGAACAACGTCCGCTTCATTTACCCCCTCTTAATATATGCATAGAAGTCAATATCAGTCATGAAGCATCCAAGTCTGGTATTGATGCGACAAATCTTCTCTCGCTTGCTGAATTTTGCAGCAAACTTCCTCAATTAAAACTTCGTGGATTGATGGCAGTCCCTGAGCATAAAGATTCATTAAATGAACAAAGAATTGAATTTCATAAATTACGTGTACTATTTGATGAATTAAATGAAAAAGGCTTTAATTTAGATACGTTATCGATGGGTATGTCTAACGATATGGAAGCAGCTATCGCAGAAGGTTCAACAATGATTAGAATAGGCACAGCATTTTTTGGTCAACGAGAAAAAAATTCCATAACACCGCAAAAATAGTTCCGGCAGAGCTACAATAGTCCTATAGCAAGCTAATAATAATCTAGCTATTTCCGCTAAGAAGGTTAGTTATGTTCTCTCGGTGTCATTCCCGCCTGCGCGGGAATGACACCGAGAGAGCTCTTTAGCGGGAATGCTGATAATAATCTTAAATACTTACTTGCGAGGATGATAATATGAATAAAATAAGAACAGGAGCGGTGCTTATCTTATCAATGCTGTTATTCCTCTTTTCTATTAACAGCGCAATGGCCATGATTAAAGGCATTTATATTAGCCAGGCCACGATGGAAAATCCTAATTACGTAAAATATTTAATAACTCGAGCAAAAAAAGTTGGCATTCATACTTTTATTGTCGATCTTGAACGTACCACTCCTACGTACGAAAAAAGTATCAGATTGATTAAAGAAAGTGGTATTTCATATGTGGCAAGAATTATTATTTTTCCTAATAATGGTGGTACAGCTAGTCTTGTGCATTCGCAAGCTTATTGGGAAAAAAGATATAAGTTAGCTCAAAAGGCATTAAATCTTGGCGCTAATCAAATTCAGCTAGATTATATTCGTTATAATCCAAAACAAGGTGGGTCTGCACAAAATGCGCAAGATATTTTTAAAATCATTAGTTATTTTAAATCTAAAGTGGGAGTTCCATTGCAAGTGGATGTTTTTGGCATAGCAAGTTTCGGACCTTCTAAATATATCGGCCAGGATATTGTGTTGTTTTCCAAAGGAGTCGATGCGATTTGCCCTATGGTTTATCCATCCCATTTCGAGCCGTATAAAGCACATGCTGTGACACCTTATGAAACTGTTTATAAATCACTGGCGTCTATTCGTAAACAATTTAATAACAAACCGTTGCCATTTAAATTGATACCTTATATTGAACTTTCCAATTATCGTTATCCTTTATCACGTACTAAGAAATTAAATTATATTTATGCTCAAATTCAAGCGGCGGAAAATGCAAATGCGGATGGTTGGTATGTGTGGAGTCCGCAAAATTATTACGATAACTTATTTCAAGTATTGGAAACGAGAAAAGTGAGATAACTCAACGCTATTGCAAAGATGTTTTTGCATAAATCCCTCCTTTTAAAGGAGGGTTAGGGACGATAAGAATTCACACTAAAAATTCGTGAGAATACTTCAGCGTGCAACATGTTAATTCTTCGACTGTATCAATATGTTTTTCTCGTTGCAATCGTTAGTGCGGCTAGTCCGGTCACAGCAGTTCCTGCTGCAACGCCTGGTGCCGCAACAGCAACACCTAAACCAAGTCCAAAAAATCCGCCAGCTGCTGCGCCAAAAGTTGTGCTAGCAAGTGAAGCTGTCAAATAATGTTCAGCAGAAGGTCTTTCATGGTTACGTTTACTTTGTTCATAATCGTATAGAACAGCTGTTACACTGCTTATTGCTCCTAATCCTGCTCCAATTTTAGCACCTTGGGCTGTGAAGTTTTTTAAAGTGTTTGGAATGGAATGAATACCAGTTTCGTTAATTGTATTATATTCTGCTAAAGTTCTAGCAGCAGGTTTAAATAATAATTGAAGAGCTTGTCTAAACATTTTTTACTCCTCATTATTACAGTAGGGCCTGATATTAGATATATTTAAAATTAATGTCAAATCTAAGACCACATTAATGTTAATTAATTTTTTTGCAACACAACACAATAATTTTGTGAAAAATAATAAAATAAAAAAGAACAAACACGTTCTATCGCAGAAACCAAAGAAACAAATAATCTATTATTCCCCAATCCTGCAGGTAGTTTCTTAAAAATATTTCTTGGTAATACATTGTAAAGAGAGATTTCTGTGACAGAAAAATTCGTTATTTTCGCCAACTCATAAATCTCTTTATTACTGTAAAGATGATTGTGAATATATTTGTTAACTAATTTAAAACGCATTAATACTCGATGTAAAAATTCATTCCAAGAATATTTATTAGGTAAATGAAAAATAAAACAATAACCACCCGGTTTTAATATACGATTTATTTCATGCAGAGAAGCGATTTCATCACCACCAAATTCACGCACATGTTCAAGAACACCGACAGAAAAAACAGCATCAAATTTTTCATTGGGATAAGGAAGTTTCACAGGATGTTGCGACTCTGATTTATCAAAAGTAAATGTATTATTGAGATTTTTAAGGATGGATTGCATGGGTCCTAATTCAGTAAATGAATAAGAACTAATCATAAAAGCTTTTTTATTTAATAAATAACTAAAATGCCCATCGCCACATCCCCAATCCAATACGGATATCGTTGGATCAGATAACAAATAGCGATTAAGTGTTTTAATAGGAACACAATATTGCGCACCCATGGCAGCGTTTTTCCATGCTTCACAATGAAGATGCATTTCTTTTGAATAAGTTATAATGGATGGAATATCATGTTTTAGCATATTATTTGGTCTCTTGTTAATGATGTTACATAAATGTTCATCCTGTGTCATTCCTGCGCTCACCCTGTGTCATTCCCGCGCAGGCGGGAATCCATTCGAATAGGTTCCCGCCTGCGCGGGAATGACACAGGGTGAGCGCAGGAATGACATGGAGTGATTAACTACCCACCTAACTCTTTGACTGTTTCTTCAATCCACGTCTTTGCTTGCTCCATCACATCTTCTGGATTTCGCCCTTCCGTTTCAATAAGTTTTCCAATCACAAGACGAATAGTTCCAGGTTTTTTAATAAAGCCACGCTTAGGCCAATGACGTCCCGCATTATGTGCAACGGGAATAATAGGTGCATGCGTGGCTGCGGCCAATCTTGCGCCTCCTAAACGATATTTGCCCGTATGACCTGCAGGGATTCGGGTACCCTCAGGAAATACTAAAATCCAACGACCTTCAGACAAACATTTTTTACCTTGAGAAATCACTTGATCCATCGCATTTTTTGTATCACGACGATTGATGGCGATAGGATCGATAATCGATAATCCCCAACCGAAAAAAGGCACCCATAATAATTCTTTTTTTAAAATAATAGCAGAATGATGAAATAACGTTGGGACCATAAATGTTTCCCAAGTTGATTGATGTTTACTTAAAATAATACCGACTCTGTCTTTAGGAATATTTTCTAAACCTTCAATTTTATACTCAACTTTACAGAGAAATCTTAATGCATGAATGATGGTTTTATTCCAAAACATGATAATCGCATAACGACAACGAAACGGTAAGATCTTTGCGGCTACGCAAAAAAAACTATAAAAAAAAGTAACAGTTGACATGAAAATAGTAAAAATAAGTGAGCGTAACACAATGTTTAGTCGTTGAAAGAGAGAATATTTTTTCATACATTATTCCTGTTCTTGGTTAAGTATAAAATCGACTGCGGAAGCTAAATTTAAAAAATGAGGAATGGTTAAAAACTCAGGATTATTATTTAAAGTATTTTCACCTTTGCTAGTTAATACGAGTATAGGTTTACAAGGCAGTTTTTTCGCAACTTGTATATCCGAATAAGAGTCACCAATGAAATATACATCGGATAAATCATTATCATATTTATGTTGTATTTGACGAAACATCTCAAGCGCTGGCTTGCGACAATCACATTTTTCATCAGGATGATGGGGACAAAAAAATATTTCATCAATGACCCCACCAAAAGTTGCGAGTTCAGTTGTTAATTTTTCATGAATACGATGTAGCATTGGGATATCATAAAAACCCCGTGCAACGCCCGATTGATTAGTTGCAACGACAACATGATAACCCGCACGATTTAACTTTGCGATAGCATCTAAGCTTCCTGGAATAGCGTGCCATTCATCAGGTGTTTTTATATAGTCATCGGAGTCATAATTAATGACTCCATCGCGATCAAGAATAATTAATTTTTTCATTGTAATAAAGCTATATCCGCAACATGTAAAAATAATCCACGTAACTGTTTTAATAATAACAAACGATTTTCTCGCAATGATTTATCATCTGCCATCACAAGGATTTTATCAAAATATTGATCGACAGGTTCTCTTAAACCGGCAAGTTTTGTTAAAATTTCAGGATAATCTCCATTTTCAGAGAGAGAACGAATAGAGTCATGCATATTGGCAACTTGAGTTGCAAGCGTTTTTTCAATGTCGTTTTCAAATAAACTTGAATTGATTGCAGGAGCTGCAATAGCTTCTTCATATTTAGATAAAATATTACTGACACGTTTATTTGCAACACTTAATGCGGTTGCTTCGGGGAGATTTTTAAAAGTTTGTACCGCAAGTATGCGTCTATGCATGTCATAAGGTTTGGTAATGTGTAATGCATTGACGGATGCGTAAACATCGGCAGAAATCATTTGTTCTTGATACCAAGGTCTCAAACGTTCAAGCATGAAATTCAATACTTGTGGGACAGTTTCTTTATTTTTTAAAGTATTGCCATAAGCTTTATAAGCATTTTCGACTAATGTTTGCAAATCTAAATCGATTTTATTTTCAATTAATATACGCAAAATACCCAAAGCTGCGCGGCGTAAACCTAAAGGATCTTTGTCGCCGGTTGGTATTTGATTAATACCAAATGCACCGACTAATGTATCTAATCTGTCAGCAATAGCAAGAATACAACCTAGTTTTGTGGTAGGTACGACATCACCTGAGAAGCGTGGATGATATTGTTCTTTTAATGCAATCGGCACATCGCCTGGTTGATTTTCATAGAGTGCATAGCGATATCCCGCAATACCTTGTAACTCAGGAAATTCGCCAACTAATTGTGTCGTCAAATCAGTTTTTGCAAGTGTTGCTGCAAGTTCAGTTTGTGTCTCATCAACACCTAAAGCTTTTGCCATGAGACTCGCTTCTGCTTTGATGCGTTCTGATTTATCAAATAAAGTCCCTAATCCTGCTTGGAATATTATATTTTTTAATGATGGAATACGCTCACTGAGTTTGATTTTTTTATCTGTTTCATAAAAGAAAGCAGTATCCGAAAGTCGTGCACGTAATACGCGTTCATTGCCTGATATCACATGTACAGGGCTTTTGGTTTTGATGTTGATTAAGGTAATAAAATTTGGCAAAAGTGCATGTGTTTTTTCATCGACGATAGGGAAGTAACGCTGATGATCTTGCATTGCAGAGATAAGTGCTTCAGGTGGAACATTTAAAAAAGCTTTATCAAAACCACCACATAACGCCACAGGCCATTCGACTAAACCCGTGACTTCATCAAGCAAATCTTCATCGACAACAGCACGAGCATCGTCTCCCAATGTGTTTCGTACGGCAACATCAATTTCACTTCGGATAAGTTTTTTACGTCGCTCAAAATCGACAATGACAAATTGATTTTCTAAAATTTCTTCATAAGTAGAAGGATTAGGAATTGTTATCCAAGCTTTGCTTAAAAAACGGTGTCCACGAGTTTTTTTATCGGCAGATAATCCTAACACAGTCCCTGAAATGATTTTGTCGCCATATAACATGATGACAGAATGGACGGGTCGCACAAATTCGATGGTGCTATCACCCCAACGCATACGTTTTGCGATAGGTAGTGCAGTAAGTGAATCATTGACAATAGCAGGCAAAAGTTCTCGTACTGTTTTACCTTTGACGTTTTGTTTGAAACCTACCCATTCACCTTGATCAGTTTTGATGGTGATAAGCTTTTCTGGATCAATTCCGCATGATTTTGCAAAACCTAAACAAGCAGGTGTAGGTTTACCATCTTTATCATAAGCCGCTTGCATCGCAGGACCTTTGCGTTCAACTACGGAATCCGCTTGTTTTTCATTAAGTTTTTTTACAAGCACGGCAAGACGTCTAGGTGTTGCAAAACTTTGAGCTGTCTCAAAGTGCAGTTCAGCTTGATTTAAACGAACTTCCATTTCATGTAAAAAATGGTTCGCTAAACGTTTGAGAGTTTTAGGTGGTAATTCTTCAGTGTGAATTTCAACAAGGAAATCACGCATGACTCTTGCTCCCCAGTTTATTTAATAAAGGAAATCCTATTTTTTCACGACTAGCAAAATATGCTTCTGCTACCGCTTTGGATAAACGACGTATTTTTAAAATGTATTGTTGACGCTCAGTGACGGAAATAGCACGACGAGCATCTAACAAATTAAATGTATGTGATGCTTTCATCGCCATTTCATAGGCTGGTAGTGGTAATCCCAGTTCAATTAAACGTAGACTTTCTTGTTCATGCGTTTGAAATTGCTTAAATAAAACATCAATATTGGCCTGCTCAAAATTATAAACAGACATTTCAACTTCATTTTGATGGAAAACATCACCATAAGTTACAACACTGCCATCAGGCGACCTTGTCCAAACTAAATCATAAATATTATCGACACCTTGTATGGGCATGGCTAAGCGTTCTAAACCGTAAGTAATTTCACCCGTGACAGGCTGACAGCTTAAACCACCCACTTGTTGAAAATAAGTGAATTGTGTGACTTCCATACCATTTAACCAGACTTCCCAGCCTAATCCCCATGCACCTAAAGTAGGTGCTTCCCAGTTATCTTCAACGAAACGAATATCATCACTAAGGGTATCGATACCCAGCGTGCGCAGTGATTCAAGGTACAGTTCTTGGATGTCAGGTGGTGATGGTTTAAGCATCACTTGTAACTGATAATAATGTTGTACGCGATTGGGGTTTTCGCCATAACGACCATCAGTGGGACGACGGCTGGGTTGCACATAAGCCGCTCGCCAGGGTTCAGGCCCAATGGCGCGTAAAAAAGTAGCAGGATGAAAGGTTCCTGCACCCACTTCCATATCATAGGGTTGCACGATGACACAGCCTTTCGCTGCCCAAAAATGTTGTAGGGTTGCAATCATTCCCTGTAATGTTTTGATATCGTAATTCGTGGTTTTCATAATGGCTCATAGCTATAAATGAGGGGAGATTATAGCTGAAAAATATGGAGTGGCATACTCACGTTGCTCCGAGGCTCGCGAGCAGGCATACTTAAAATTTAAATAAAAGAGACTGTTCATGAATTACGCATTACTTACTATAAACACCTTTCCTTCCTTTAGTGCGATACATCCGGATGAAATAGAACCTGCAATCAGCCAAGTGCTGACCCAAAATAGAGCAACATTTGCCCACCTACTTCAGCAAAAAAATTATTCTTGGGATAATTTGTTAGCACCCTTAGAAGACATGGGGGATTATCTGGGACAAGTCTGGGCACCGATTTCGCATCTTCATGCAGTTATGGAAACGGATCAATTACGCGAAGCTTATAAAAAATGTTTACCCATTCTGACGGAATATCACACGGATATGATGCAGAATGAAACCTTATATAAAGCTATTCAAGATATTGCAAAACGTCCTGATTATAAAACATTACAACCGGCGCAACGTAAAATTATTGAGAATAGTCTACGTGATTTACGTTTGGCCGGAGTCCATTTGGAAGCACAAGATAAAATTCGTTTTGGCGAATTGCAAAAACAATTAAGCAGGCTTACTACACAATTTTCTGAAAATATATTAGATGCAACGCAAGCATGGACTTTGCATATTACAGATAAGCAAGCATTGAAAGGGTTGCCTCCACAAGCCATGCAGATGCTAGAAGAAAATGCAAAAGAACGTCATTTGGATGGATGGATGTTGACATTGGATTATCCCTGCTATTCAACCGTGATGAAATATCTTTCAAATCGAGAATTGCGAAGAGCTATATATGAAGCTTATGTAACACGAGCATCCGATAAAGGTCCTCATGCAGGTCGATTCGATAATACTACTGTGATGGAAGAAATTTTAAAAACACGTTATGAACTTGCGCAATTGTTAGATTTTAAAAACTATGCAGAATATTCATTAAAAACGAAAATGGCAGCAACTCCAGAACGTGTTTTGACTTTTTTAAATGATTTGGTGGATAAATCTAAAAAAACAGCGTTGCTTGAAATAGAGGAATTGACAACATTTGCAAAGTCGCTTGATGCAATAGATAAATTAGAAGCTTGGGATCTTGCCTATTATTCTGAAAAATTACGAGAAAGTAAGTTTGCACTTTCTGAAGAAGATTTACGTCCTTATTTCCCTGTCGATAGAGTCTTGTCTGGCATGTTTATGGTCATGCAAAAACTTTATGGCATTACCGTGAAAGAAGATCCCAATATTAAAACTTGGCATCCTAATGCAAAGTTTTTCGAAGTGCGTGATGAAAGTAATAGCATACGTGGTTATTTTTATACGGATCTTTACGCAAGACAACACAAACGTGAAGGGGCATGGATGGACGAGTGTCGTGTGCGCCGACTGTTGTCTGATGGAAAAATTCAATTACCCATTGCATTTTTAACCTGTAATTTTACCCGTCCTGTTGATAATAAACCTGCATTACTCACGCATGATGAAGTGTTAACATTGTTTCATGAGTTTGGACATTGTCTGCATCATATGATGACGAAAGTAGATTATGCAGGTGTATCAGGTATCAATGGTGTTGCTTGGGATGCAGTAGAATTTCCGAGCCAATTTTTAGAGTTTTGGTGCTGGGAAAAAGAAGCGTTGAATTTGATTGCTTCACATGAAAAAACAGGTGAGACCTTGCCTGATGCATTGTTTAATAAAATGATTGCAGCTAAAAATTTCCATTCAGGATTGCATATGTTGCGTCAGTTAGAATTTGCATTATTCGATTTTCATATGCATTTA
>Ga0207073_1062_pt1 | contig 25527 bp, 19 predicted proteins | sample Alteio_BWMinHeat_65_FD_153575 | JGI IMG/M metagenome (GOLD analysis project Ga0207073, IMG submission 153575) | Enriched cells from forest soil in Barre Woods Harvard Forest LTER site, Petersham, Massachusetts, United States -... | ecosystem: Environmental > Terrestrial > Soil > Temperate forest >...
AAAATACATCTAGTTTGGTTAGAATCTTATACCGATTACTCACTGATTGCCCCAATATCCCATACTAGAGGTAACATATGAATTTGTCACAAGTTACATATATATGGATTGATGGAACCGATCCGACCCAAGCTTTACGTTCCAAAGTTAAAATTGTTCCACATAACAAAAAATCACTGACTGTCGATGATTTGCCTCAATGGAATTTCGATGGTTCCTCAACATATCAGGCTGTCGGCCATGATTCTGATTTAATTTTACAACCAGTTTGTATAGTAAATGATCCTATTTTAGGTCAAGGAAATTATTTAGCGCTTTGTGAAGTATTAAATCCAGATGGCGTAACCCCACATCCAAGCAACAAACGAGCGCATTTAGTCGATGTCATGCAACGCGGTGGCAAAACTCAAGATCCATGGATTGGTTTCGAGCAAGAATATACCTTATTCGATGGTCAGCAACCTCTAGGTTGGCCAGATCGTGGCTATCCAGCACCTCAAGGTCCATTTTATTGCGGCGTGGGTGCAGACGAAGTCTTTGGCCGTCATTTAGTTGAAGAACATGCTCAGGCTTGTTTAGATGCAGGCATTATGCTTTATGGTACCAATGCTGAAGTGATGCCTGGTCAATGGGAATTTCAAATCGGCTATCGTGGTGCGGATGGTGAAAGTGCAGATCCTGTAACTGTTTCTGATCATTTATGGTTAGCTCGTTGGTTGTTATATCGTTTAGGTGAAGATCACGATATCACTGCAAAACTGCATCCAAAACCTGTTAAAGGTGATTGGAATGGTGCAGGTAAACACACCAATATTTCAACGACTGCAATGCGTGATCCTAAGACAGGAATGGATGCTATCAATAAAGCCATTAAAGCTTTAGAAGGAAGACATAATGAACACATTGCTGTTTATGGACATGATTTAGAATTACGTCTCACTGGAAAACATGAAACAGCTCATATTTCACAGTTCAAAGCAGGCGTTGGCCATCGCGGTGCATCGATTCGTATTCCAAGACCTGTCGCAAGCAAAGGTTATGGATATATTGAAGACAGACGACCAGGTGCAAATGCAAATCCATATGAAGTTGCTGCAATTTTAGTTGAAACTATTTGTGGTGTGCCAGTTAAAACAAAAACCGCAGTTGACGCTTAATTCTCATATCGAAAACCTCTTGCGACCCTATCGTTAGAGGTTTCACGTTTAATTCGATAGCATCTTTTAATAATTATGATAATATCATTCACCATTATTAATCTAATGGACGAATGATATGGACAAATTCAGGATGAAAATTTCTGCTGCAATTGGGATAACATTTTCGCTTATAATGATGAATGCTAATGCTACCGAGAATAGTAGCATAATGTATCCGCATGAAAACTGGGCTGGTGCATACTTTGGTCTGCATTTTGGATCGGGTGCTGGTGATGTTAATACATCAATGCATAGAACTCAGTACTTCGCAGACACGGTTTTTGATCCCGGCGCAACTTTTATTCAAACATCAAGCACAACGGGAAATGCCAATCTAAGTGGTAATGCGAGTGGATCTACTGCAGATCTCTATATAGGATATAATTTTCATTTCAATGCCCTTTCCAACTTCATTTTTGGAGGCCAATTAGAAGGAACATTTTTTAGTGATATCACCTTATATTCAAAAGGTGTGGAACTTTTGACTAATAGTCAAATGCAAGCAACTTTGCCAGGTGATATTGTCAGCAACACTAGTGGAGTTGCAGATGACATTACAGAATATTCTGATGAATTACAATCCATGTTTACTTTCTTGGTGCGGGCAGGGTACCTTATTCGACCGAATCTATTAATCTATATTTTAGGAGGAGGAGCTGAAGGCAATTTTGTTCTTCCAGGAGGCGAGATTTTTGGTACTCAAAGAAATGTGTGGGAACTTGGATACACTGCAGGTGTAGGTCTCGAATATAGGTTTAATAACAATTGGTCTCTTCAAGGTGAATATCGCTTTATCCATTTTGATATTAATCGCAATGTATTGGATCCTAGCCTTTCTGTGACTCTTAATGGACCAGAAGAAGTTAGAGTCGATCAAAGTAGTTTCAGTCAATCTTTTAATACTGATTTTAATTTTAATATGGGCAAGATAGGTATTGTTTATCGTTTTGATTCTCCACAGTTACCGTTCAAATAAAAAAACGGCCATGACTGCCATTCCACCCGCTGTCATTCCCGCGCAGGCGGGAACCCATTCGGATGGATCCCCGCCTGCGCGGGGATGACATAGTTGGGTGGGACTACAGTCAAAGCCAAAAAAACATAACAGCTTTCCCAGGATTGATACATATTTCCTGGGAAGCTAACTGTTGCAAAAAAATACATGACTTATATGTATGAGTTCGTCGAATGTGGAGCATATATTAATAGCATCGACAAATGCTTTTTTATTTTTCAAATCTCTTCCATAATACTTTGCAAATTTTCTCGCTTGCAACACGGCAAATTTTTCATTAGATAATAAGTGCGATAGTTTTTGTGTATGTTCAATAAATAATAAACCAATTTCTGTGAGTGAAGGTTTAATATAAGATTGATTTTGCATTTCAGCAATCAGTTGAGCTATGAGCCAAGGTTGCCCAACGCCAGCTCTTGATAACATGATGCCCGCACAACCTGTCGCAAGCATTTTTCTTAGTGTAGTTACACAAGCGACATCGCCATTACCTATCACAGGAATATTTAACTCTTCAACAAAAAATTGAATATCAGGGTAATGACAAGCCGTTTCATAATGTTCAGTCCAATGACGCCCATGAACCACAAGAAAATCAGCGCCCGCATCGCGCACCACATTAGCTATTTCTTTATTAAAAATATCACCACTTTTACCTTCAACCCGAATTTTAATAGAAACCGGTACAGTGGTATTTTGTTTCATTGCTGTGATAAGTTGATATAACATGGATGCTTGACTGAGAAGTTTTGAACCCGCGCCCTTTTGACGAATTTTTTTAACCGGACAACCGCAATTTAAATCAATAAGATCAGCGCCATAATCTGTCACACGTTTTACTGCTTCAGCAATGTCGAAAGGGTTATTGCCAGCTAATTGAAAGCAAACCGGACCTTCTTCATTATCTTTTTCTATAAAACGACGTTGAGCGAGCTGTGATTTGTGAATAAGTGTTTTAGCGGAAATCATTTCAGTGCACGAGAAAGCAGGTTTGCTGTAGCGCCAAGTTAAGGCACGAAAAGGAGCGCAACTTAAACCAGCCAAAGGACCCTGAATGATGTTGTTGGGAAAGGTTTTATTGCCTAATTGCAGTGTTGTTATCAAAATAGTGACCTATAAGCAGCGCGATGGCGGCATAATACACACTTTATGACGAAATGTCCAAATAACACTTTATCTAAAACCAGGGACAACAACGACTTTTCTCATGTTCATCATTTTCGATTTTTTTAACCGATGCAGCATCTTTAAAGAGTGTAGGAGATGTATCGATTTTTTCATTTCGTATTTTTAATTTTTCCTCAAGTGAGTCAAGCTTTTTTTGGTTATCTTTTAATTCTTCAGAAAATGATGAAAATAAGGTTAGCGGATTGGGTGTCACACCTGATTTCGAAGGTTCTATAGATTTTTTTGTGGTGTGTGAAGATAATTTTTGGGGTTCTTCGTTTAATATTTCCAGTAGGTTATTTTGCTGTTTTTTGTGAGCTAAATGGGCTTTTAGCATTAAATTTCTTAATTGTGCAATTTCATCTTCACTATACATCAGTTCTGTTGTGTCATCATCAGATCGACTGATAGATTGTTTGGTTTCGATATCTTTCTTTTGTAATTTTTTATGATAGAAAATAGTATCGAGTAATGGATTTGAAAATAATTGTAGATCTTCAATAGTATATCCACCTTGTTTTGCTATGATATCTAAGTCTTTTTTATAAAGATTAATTTGTTCTTTGTAAGCATCTTCTTTCATGTAATCAATAATATTTTTGCGTGCTTCACCAATGCGCTGAATAGTAAGTTCTTCCCATTGTTTTGCCCAGTGCGGTCTAATATTTAAAGGTTTACCGGTAAAGTCAGTATATTTAGACCATTTATCAGCAATGTCTTGCATAAAGCTTTGCCACTCATGCGCATCGACTAAATCATTGCCTACGGTAAGCACCTCTATACAACATGTTCCTAATGGATTGCCATATTCAGATGACATGGTGACATTTGATCCACCAATGATTCTCATTTCTAACGGTAAGCGCATGGGGACTTTTTTCTTATTTTCTATCCACTCATAAACTGTCGCAATAGCGTCCCACCACGCTCTTTGGCATAGGCTCCAGTCAGGCTTGCCGTTGGATAAAGCGGGAATGGGAATTTGAAATTCCATATCGAGTGCACGCATATTTTGAATGCCACGTTGAAAATGTAAGCCATCAATTAATGGCATTGTCACTTCTCGTTCTGCTGGTAAATTTAACATAGCAGCATCAGATAATAATGTGGCTTGCCATTTGTCAGGTAATAACCTCATAATCGATTGATTGGACAGTTCTGCTAGATATTCTTCGACTTCTTGTATTTGTGTAGTAAATGAAGAGGGAAAATCTTTGGAGTCTTTTTCAAGACCGTCGTTTTTCCAACAATTTACCCAGCATTTATCATGCAGGCTAAACCAAAACCATTCAGAATAATAATCATTTTCACAATGTGAAATAAAATTAGTTTCTGCATTTTTTAGATCATCGTCTGTAACGTCTTGCATAACAGATGCAGGTATTTCCTTAGGCAAAATAAATCCTTTAGGTGGTGGAACAGCTAAAGCTAATCTAGGTTTCACTGGCTTCATGCGCGCATGCGTTAACTGATCTAATTTAACAGTGATAGATGTCACGACACCTAACATGCCAAAACATGCTGATGCTGATTTAATAAGTTCTTTACCTTCTTTTTGCTTTTCCTCAGGATCAGTGATGTTATAACCCACTTTTTGTAATTTACCGTAAGGATTTATGAATTCAATTTCAGTGACTAAATCAGAAATAGTTTTATTTTGAATTCCAGCTCCGTGACAGGCGACAGCATTGGTGCCGCCAAAAGTCGATTCTACCATAACGACATTTAAAGGGACGGTCCAAGATGATTTTGATCCCTTAGTATTAAATGATTTTATAACCCACTGACGAAATTGCTCGTTGGTTGTGGCAGATCCAATTTTGCATAGATGCTTAATTTTTCCATCTTCTTTAAATTCATTACCTACTAATTCAATCGATTGAAATGGATTTGAATGGTCGAGTAATTTGTGCTTAGCAGGTATAGATACTTCATTGTTATCTATTAAAGAAATGAGTATTTGATTATTGTCAGAAAATAGATGTGACCAGCTATGTTTATAAGCTGAAACACGTACGGTTTTACCAATCTTTTTTGCCCAAGTCACAATATTGCTGATGCCTTCAATAGTTCTAGGATAAAAAAGATAAGACGGATAGTTTAGAACAGTTTGACCCCAGTTTTGAAATGCTGTCGTTACATATTTCACATCATTTCCATTTGCTTCTTTTGGAAAATCAGTTTTAGGTTTAACAAATCGGGGACAAATTGATCTAAACATAACAATTCCTTTTGTTATATCGATTATTCATGATACTCGAAAAATATTAAGATAGTATTAAGTTCTATGGGGATCTGTGTAAATCCTTAAGGTTTTCTTAATAATGATTGTGTAAAATAATTAATCAATATTTAGCTTAGCTAAAAAATACAGAGGGTTACCATGCAAGGTAGAGAATTTGATGGAGAAATGCTGACCGGCGGTATGTATATAGCGTACTACGTTTATAATTTTATTGAAAAGCCTATGCCTGTTCCTAGGGGTATTAAGATAGAGAACAATGGTTATTACTATTATGTGCGCATTAAGAATGATGAGCATCCCATTGTGATAAGTCCTAATCCAGCGTATGTTCCAGTAAAAGAAACACTAGCGATGACTAACACTGCTATACCCTCTTTTACAAAAGAAGAAGCAGAACAATTGTTGATAGATTGTTTCGTAGGACCTGTGGGAGCTTTTTATAAGATGGTGTGCAATGGTATAAAAGTGTCGCCCTTTTGTAAAAAATTCAGAATTTATGGCGATCATTTTATCATTAGGGATGATGGTATGCCAATTTACATTTGCACAGAATCACATTTACATCGCTCTTTGAGAGCATGTAGTAAAGAAGATATAGCAAAAAAAGTGGCGGAAAGAGAAAAAGATGCACTGAAAGTGTTGATCGATGCTTGGCATACTATGAAAAACATGCCTCAGAATGAAGTATTGGTTTCGCAAAACTTTTCTCTAGAAGAAAAAAATATTAAGAAAACTGTTGATGATGTACAGCAGGTTTCGTTGGCTGATCCATCAGTAAATCACCAACAACATGTTAATCAAACACAAATTCAAACCACAAATATTTCGCTTGATAACCCAAAAGAGAAAGCAGAACAATTGTTAATACATTTTTATGATGGAGAAACAATAAAAAATTTTTATACAGTTGCGCGCGAGAAAACAAAGGTTGCAGGGGGACGTAAAAAATTCAAAATTGGGCATCACGTTTTTGTCATCGGAGATGACGGTAAACCGAACTACATTATACAAAGTAGCAGGATAAGTGTGCTATCAAGAAAATATGCGCCTTCAAATCTTGCAAAGTATATAGTAGATATAGAAGCGAAAGCGCTTAACGTGATGACGCGGGAAGTTGAAATAAATCAACTTCGTACAGAAGAAATGCCTTCTTCCATTGAACCTAAAAAAAGAGCGAAACCTTCTACTAAGAAACATCGTGGTCATCCTCAGATGATAACAGAGAGTGATCCATCTCTTGCTGAATCTAAAAATAAACGATCTAAATCTTCAATTTTAGAAGATTCATCGGTGAGTGCTTCTACTCAAATGCCAGATTTTCCGCAATGGGATCATAACGCTTTTGATGATGATGTAAATTTATGTAGTGACGATCCCCCAGATATATGTATAAGTGATGATGAAAATGTATTTGGTATTCCTGTCTCACAAGCTGTTGATGTCGCTGCGGAAAATAAAGTAGAAATGCCTAGTCCAATTCTAAGTGGTTATTCCACATTTTTTTCGAGCGGCAATCAGGATGCAGCAGTTTTACCTCTGGATGACTTATTTACTTTGACAGCAAACGAATTATTATCTAATGATTTTGATGCAAATCCTTCGAGCGCCGGATTTTTTTCGAACTACGACAATACTTTACCACCTTTGTTAGATGAAAATGATCAAGCGTTAAATGAAAATGATAAAGATAATAATCAAGATTCGGAAAACGACATTCTAAGATTATTTAACTTAGCCTAAAAGTAGACAAGTTTTAATGACTAATTTCCATAAGTAATGACCCCAGGCAGCGTACCTTGTTCAATTTGTTTGTTTAAATGAACAGGTTGATATTGATGAAATTTATTCACATTAGTTTTAAATTCTGTGGATTTATAAACAAGTTTTTTATTTTCATGGAAATATTTTCCATCCTTGGAAGCAAAAAAACGTAAACTATGAAGTATCATAGATTGAGTGCAGGGTGAAGCATGAAGAAAAGCATGGAAGGTTTTATATTTTAACTGAACCTGTGACATGGGTATTTTAAATGGATTTGGAGCATCTTTACCTTCAGCACTGACAATGGTTTCTTCAGCCCAGCGCGCACAATTATCATATCCAAGTTGAAAAGGAAGATTATCATGGATAGCTTTCATGATGTCATCTCTAATGCGATCCATCATTATCATGCCTTCTTCTGGCAATTTTACTTTGGGATTCGTAGCGTGTTGGCGATGAGAATAAAAAGTATTTTCATCAGGATATTCAATTCGCGCTAATACTGTTTGAGTCACTAATCTTATTTGTGGAAGCTTATAAGTAGGATAATGTTTAGGAAATTTTCCAAAAGGATAAATTGCATAACGATTATGATCGAGTGGAATTGCCATTTCTATATAACCATGTTGACCCATGGCGCTGAAATTTAAATCATCTCGGGTAGAGATTACACATCTTACCCATTCACCATCTTTAAGAGTGACTTGATATTTTTCTTCAACTTGTTGTTTTGATAATTCTTCTAAAATAGGAAGTTCTTTCCACCAAGTGCGTTCTTTTAAATTTATTCTATTATAAGATTTAGTCGTTGGATTCCATGACCCGCATTCAAAATTGTTCCAATTCATTATACCAGTAGTGCCAAAGTATTCAATATTTCCCGGACGGGTTTTTTTATTGGAAAAGGCTTTAAAAATTTCATTAATGCTAAGACATAAATTATCATTTAATGTAATAGAAATAGAATCATCAAGAATATTTACGCGTGTCATTTGATGATTTATATAAAAAGGTAAACATATAATTTTTTGATATCCACCGGTTATATTATTTTTAACAATATTTAATTCTTGTGGTGTTAAACGTCCAATTCTTTTGCTAAGTATGCAAGCTTGTAAACGTGAACATGTAGCAGGAAATTCAATAAATTGTGCGGGCCCGTTATTATCACGTATAGTCCAATTAAAAAATAAGCCTTGCACTGCTTTGTCTGATGAAAGAAATCGAATAAATTCTGGATATAAACATGCTTCGCGCAATTTTATCATGTCACGTTCAGTAAGAGCTTTTGCATTGTTTGGATAAAGCTTTTGATTTGATTTCCAGGTGCTTGCTAAATGACATAGATATTTTAATTGTGCCTCATCAAGGGTTGTTTTTTTGTCAATACCGCCATGAATGCTTTCTATGCGATATTTTAAGCCTAATATACGTTGTTTTATAATACTTAATTCATTTTTTACTTCTGGGTTAGGGGAATGCTGTAATTTTTCTTCAATAACCGAATAAGCTTTGAAATACGGTAAAAATTTTTTATATTGCGATTGGGTAGTTTGCAAATCATTTTGAAAAATGACAGGAGTTTTTTCTAATATATCTAATGTTTTTGTGATAGCTTTAGCAATATTTACAAGCGGATCTTTATGATAAATATTTAACGTAAGTAAACGAGATATTTTATGGAAAGTTCCTTCATGCTGTTTTTTATTTTTATCATTTACAGTTATAAAATGTGATATTTTATGAAAGATTCCTTCATAATTCCATTGGCCGTATTGATTGCATTCAATAGGAATATTTTTTTCTAATGCTTCTACAAATTCAACAAGAGTGTCGGTTATATTTGGCATTTTTAATTTCCTTCTGTAATAAACCTAATATTATAAGAATGTTTGAAGGAATGATACTGACAACTTGCTCAGTTGTCAGTATAGAAGTGATTTATTAATGACTAAATCTTAATGTATATGTATAACTTCCCCAGACATGGTCAGTACCACTAAATTTTAAGCGACCAACGCAAGTTGAGAAAGTAACAGTAGGATTCATTTCATAAGGCCCATCAGTAATATGTAATGTACATAAATCACAATGACTTGATGCTATGGTTACATACACCTTACCACTCTTTGTGCTTGTTGCATTTTTACAGTGTGTCATAAAATTGAAAGAATCTTTTTGTTCAACCTCCACATTGTCAGCACTTGAAATGGAAGTAATGGTATATCCGTCAGGAGCACTGATGACAAAATAATCCGTGAATGGACATATCAAATTATTAGCATAGGTATTCAAAGCAATGGATGATAATAATGTGATGAAAAAAAATTTTTTCATATTAGCTTCTCGCTAGCATGGTTTAGGCTGAATATTCAGTTTTGCTGCTCTTAGCATGTCTTCTAAAATTTCTTTTTGTATTAAATACTTATGTATTAATGCTGGTAATGGTCCTCTGAAGGATAGTGGTTTTCTGATGCAAGTTTGGTTTTCTTCCGTGCTTAAAAGATCATTAACAGTTTTTAATTTTTCTTGGATTAATATGGGGTCACCTTTAACTTCATTTTCAAGAGAAGTTTTTATGGCTGCAGGATCATTTTCTTGTGAAAACATCATAACTATTCCTTAGTATGTTGTGGATGAATGACAATAAGATGATGCAATAAGAAATTAAGTGCTGTCAAGAATTTTTACATTTGTTTAAAGCATCTTGAGACCAGCCACCACCTAATGCTTTAATTAATTTTATGCTTGCTATTTGATAACGTGTATAGGTATTTGTTTCATCTAATTCAGCTTGTAACGCAATTTTTTGTAAAACTACAACATCAAGATAAGTAATTAATCCACCTTTATAACGATAAAAAGCATGCCTTAGTGCATCTTCAGCAGCATATCTAGCACGTGTTTGGCTATGATACTCTTGATTCAATTCTTTGATTGCAATTAAGCTATCTTCCACTTCTCGAAAAGCATTTAATACAGTTTGTCTATAAATTGCGACTGTTTCATTATAGATTGCCCATGATTGTTGATTTAATCCACTGATACGCCAACCATCGATGAGTGTTTGTGTGACTTCAGGTTTACTGCCAGTATTCAGGAGTGCTGAGGCCACGGTAGGACCGAGTGACCAGATTAAGCTTTTTGGTTCAAAGAGTTTATTAAATGCATGACTTTGATAACCGATCGCAGTTGCAATATTGAAGTCAGGGAAATACGCGGCCCTGGTAACTCCTATATGTGAATTTGCTGATTGTACTTTATATTCTGCTTCAGCAATATCTGGGCGTCGTTCAAGTAATATGGATGGGATATTAGCTGAAACAGCCACAATTTTTCCTTGTCCTGCCTTTTTCTTAAGATTAAAAGATGTTGCAGGTTTACCTATGAGTACTGCAATTGCATGTTCATATTGTGCTCTTTGTAAACGCATGTCAGCAGCAAGCGCCTTAGCGACTTCTAGTTGATTTATAGCTTCATCAACATCCATTATCGTTACAGCACCACCTTCATGACGTTTTTTTGTTAAATATAAGGCTTTTTTATAAGCATCTACGGTTTGATTTAATATAATTTGTGATTTATCAGCGCCTCGTAATGAAAAATAAATGATGGCTAACTCAGCTTGTAAACTAAGATTCATCATAGCTAAATCTGCAGAACTCGCTAATGCATCCGATTTTGCTGCAGCGACCGAGTTACGTATTTTACCCCATACATCTAATTCATAATTTAAGTTAACTGCGGCGATTAAATCAGTGACATATCGGCTGGGTAGAGCATTTGCAACAGTGGTTGAAACTTTTTGCCTAGTTGCATTTGCAACACCATCAATTCTTGGAATATAGTATGATTTTGCAACTATGAGTAATGCACGTGCTTGGTCAAACCGAGCAATAGCAGCTTTTATATCCTGATTACATAATAAAAGTTCCTGCTCTAATCGATTTAATATGGGATCGTCATACATTTTCCACCACGGTCCTTTGTCTAAGGAGGCGTGGTTTGGTTGTGCTTTTTGCCAAGGTCCTTCTTCTTTATAATGAGACGCTATCGTCATCATAGGACGATGATAGGTAGGAGCAAATGAACAGCTGCAAAGAAGCATACATATAATGATAAAAAAACGATATCTCATGAAAGCTGTTCTCTATGTTTAATGTTAAAATTTGAAATAGCAACTTTTTGTGAAGATATTAAATAATCCGGTGGGTTAAGAATAATTTTTTCCCCTGCCTTGATTCCAGATGCAACTTCTATATTATTGCCAAAATCACGACCCATTATGATTTTTTTAAATTCAACTTGGTTATTTTTATTTACGACTGCTACTTGTAAACCTTGTGCATTAAAAATTAATGTATTAATGGGTAAAATAATATGATTTGCAGGAGATGAAATATTGAAATGAACCTCCGCATAACTTCCTGAAAATAATTCATAATTTGAATTATTAATTTTAAGCTGCACGAGCAATGTTCTTGTTTTTGCATCAATAGCTTTGGCAGTATTTAATAAGTGTGCCGTATAGCTTTTTCCAGGATGTTCTCTAAAAAAAAGGTTAGCTTGTAAATCAGATCTAATTTGTCTTGCATAAGTTTCAGGAACACGTATGTATATTCTTAAACGATCATCTTGTACTAAACGAAATAATGGGATTGTTCCACTTCCTGCATTAATTAAATGACCAATGTCAGTTGTCCTTGACATGATAATGCCATCGAAAGGCGCAATAATTTTCTGAAAGCTAACTAATTCTCTCAGACGATCACGCGCAGCGCGTGTTGATAAAACAATCGCAGCTTTTGCTTTAGCATCGCTAACTTTTTCATCTGTTTCTTGTTTAGAAACCGAATCTGATTTAAGTAAATTAAGCCAGCGTATTGCAGTGGTATTTGCCAATGTACTGTTCGCTTCAGCAGTTTTTAAATTTGCTTCCGTTTGTTTTAATTGAGCATCAACTTCGGGGGCGCTAAGAACAGCAAGCAAATCACCCTTCTTAACACGAGTTCCTATATCAACTAGCCAATTAATGACATAACCATTACTACGTGCAAAAACGGTTGTTTCATGCCAGGCAACGACATTTCCTGGAAGAATGATTTCCTGATTTTGTGTGTCAGATTTAGCGGTCAAAACAGCCACAGCGGTAATAGCTTGTTTTTCTGTTAAGTTTTTAATTTTAATGAATTCCCAAATTCGATATAAAATTCCTAATAGAGCTATTAAAAATAGTATGATGAATACGAGTATCAATCTGCCTTTCATTTTTTTTGATAGTTGATAAGATTTTTTATCGTCCATAATAAATTCCAATTAATGCTTTTTTCGATGAATTGAGTAAAATACACTAGGCACAAACAATAACGTGGCGATGGTCGCAAATATGAGGCCACCTATCACGGCTCGACCTAAAGGAGCATTTTGTTCACTACCTTCGCCAATTCCTATGGCCATAGGTAGCATACCTATAATCATTGCTAAAGAAGTCATTAATACAGGTCTTAAGCGAGTTGTTCCAGCGTCAATGACTGATGAAAGAATATCTTTACCTTGATTTATATTTTCTCTGGCAAAACTAACGACTAAAATACTATTGGCAGTTGCAATACCCATACACATGATTGTCCCGGTTAACGCTGGAATACTAAGTGTGGTATGGGTAATAAATAACATCCATATAATACCCGCAAGACTCGCAGGTAATGCTGTGATAATAATAAATGGATCAAGCCAAGATTGGAAATTAACCACAATTAATAAATAAACTAATATGATGGAAAAGAATATTCCTGCAAATAAACTTTCAAATGAAATTCTTTTTGTCTCGGCTTGTCCTCTGAGAACCACATTTGTACCTTTAGGCACTTCTTTTTTTGTTTCAAAAAGTATTTTATTGATATCATTAGTGACTCCACCTAAATCTCTATCTTGAACAGAAGCAAAAATATCCAAAACAGGTTGAACATTATAATGTGACTCAACAACGGGACTGGTCGTGCGTGAAACTGTAGCCACGGCGCCTAAAATTTGTAAAGGCTGATTTTTCTTTGTTAATGAAATATTTTCTAAGGCTGACAAAGAATCAAGAAAATATTGTGGTGTTTGAGATACAATAGGATACGATACGCCATTATTAGTATTCAGCCAAAATGTTGGAGAAGTTTGGAAACTTCCTGAAAGCGAAATTAACATATTAGATGCAACATCCAATTGCGTAAGTCCTAATTCATTAGCAACCGTTCGATCTGAAGTCACATTTAATTGTGGGTAACTATGTGATTGATGAATATTTGCATCTACAATACCTGGTATATGTTTTATTTGATCTAATAATTTAATTGCATACGGCCAATTTTTCTCAATTTTCAACCCAATAATTTGTAAATCGATTGGTGCAGGCAAACCAAAATTAAGTATTTGACCTACCATATCGGCAGGTAAAAATGAGAATTTTGTACCAGGAAATACTTTAGGTAAAATTCTTCTTAATTCTCTGATATAACCTGTAGTCGAGTGATGATCATTCAGTGAAATGAGAATGTCAGCGTCCCCTGGGCCGGTGGGATATGAATTGCTGTATGATATATTAATTCCGCTAACAGGCAGACCCACATTATTTACAATGGTATCAAGTTCATCTTTGGGTATCACATTTCTAATGACCATTTCAATTTGAGCGCATAATCTTGCTGTTTCTTCAACGCGTGTGCCTGTAGGAGCATTAATATGTAATTTAATTTGACCCGCATAAACCTGTGGGAAAAAATCTGTTCCTAGCCATGGAAATAATATGATACTGGAAATGACAATAAATGCTAAAAATCCTATAATAAATTTTTGGTATATAGAAAGTATGATTTCAAGTAAGCGACGATAATTTTCACGAAGCATTAAAAATCTTTTTTCAAATTGATAGTTTATGTTTGAAAAAAAACTTTTGTTTTTCTCATCAGTATTCATTTGAGATTTTTCACGAAGCCAATATTTTGCTAGAGTTACCACTAAAGTACGAGATAAAAAATAAGATGCTAACATAGCAAATGTTACTGCTTCGGCTAAAGGAATAAATAAATAGCGTGCTACACCACTCAGAAAAAACATAGGAATAAATACGATGCAAATGCACAAGGTAGAAACCAACGCAGGTATTGCAATTTGACGCGCGCCATCTAAAATGGCTGTTTGAACATCTTTCCCTTGTTCCAGATTCCAATTAATATTTTCGATTGCAACAGTCGCATCATCCACTAAAATTCCAACCGCTAGAGCTAACCCACCTAATGTCATGATATTTATAGTATGCCCTAATGCAGAAAAAACGATAATAGAAGTCAAAATTGAAAGAGGAATTGAAATGGTAATAATAATGGTATTTCGCCAATTACCAACAAATAATAAAATCATCAATCCAGTAAGCAATCCTGCAAGTACAGTTTCACGTACGACATCTTTTATTGCTGCTTTCACAAATAGAGATTGATCTCCAAATACTGTTAAATTAAGTTCGGGCGGAAGATTCATAATAATGCTTGGCAAAAGATCTTTAATTTGATTGATAATATCTAATGTTGATGCACCGCTTACTTTTTGAATCGACATAAGTACGGCGCGTTTACTATTTACATTAACAATATTTTGTTGAGGTGGAAAACCTTCGCGAACATTTGCTACATCTTTAATATAGATGACAGTTCCATTTTCTGTCTTAATAGGAAAACGATTAAATTCCTCAGCTTGAATAGGACTCCCGTTAAGTTTTACATAATATTCATATAGGCCAATTTTCTGAGTGCCGGCAGGCAAAATGAGATTTTGAGTAATAATAGTATTATTGATATCTTGCGCAGAAATATTATGAGCTTGCATGGCTTGTGGATTTAAATCCACTTGAATCTGGGGTATTTTTCCACCATAGGGATAAGGAAGCGCTGCACCTTGAACGACTGCTAATTGAGTTCGGATAAAGTTATTACCTAAATCCTCAATTTGTTGTTCGGACAAAGTCGAACTTGATAGAACTAATTGAAGAATGGGAACAGTCGAAGCAGTGTAATTTAATATGAGTGGAGGCAACGTTCCGGGTGGTAGATTGCGCAACATGGTTTGAGCGATAGCGGTTACTTGGCTTAAAGCGACGGCAATATTCACAGATTGATGAAAAAAAACTTTTGTGACGCTTACGCCTATTAATGATTGAGATTCGATATGTTCAATATCATTTACAGTGGTGGTAAGTGCACGCTCAAAATTACTTGTAATACGTCCGGCCATTTCTTCGGGTAATAGACCAGTATAACTCCAAACAACGCTTACCACGGGTATATTTACATTTGGAAAAATATCTTTAGGAGTTCGTATAATTGCCAAAATTCCCAGTAATAATATTAATAGAGCTAAGACAACAAAAGTATAGGGCTTTGTTAAGGCTATTTTTACTAGCCAAATGGTTTGTTTAGTGTTTGATTCACTGCTATTAACCATATATCCTTATGTTTAATAGATTAACGATTTAGTATTATATACCCATTGCATATTAATATGCGAGGTCAGCCATTCTCGCTAAGAAGGTTAGTTATTCATTTTGAAGCGACTTGTTGTCAGGATTGACAACATTAAGCACAAGGATGTGCTGTTCGGAGCGTAAAAATGAATAACTAACCTTCTTGGCGGGAATACCTGATCCGAGGTGTTTAATTAAAGTACAATATTAAGGCGAGTTATGCGCATTCTCATCACAAGTGGCGGTACAAAAGTTGCGATTGACCCCGTAAGAAGTATTACTAATAAAAGTACTGGACGATTTGGTGCAGCGCTCGCTAAAGCCGCGTTAAGTGCGGGTGCCGAAGTTATTTATTTAACTTCAAAAGATGGAAAGACGCCATTTTCACTGCAAATGGATTGTGTGAATGCTAATCATCAAGATAAAGATTTAGAAGAAGTTAAAAAATTATATGAATTTAATCGTAAATTCGGTAAAAACTATTCTGAATATCGCTTTCAATATTTTACTGAATATGCGGAGATGTTAAAAAATCTTATTGAAAAACTTACACCAGATATTGTGATTGTTGCAGCAGCGGTAAGTGACTATCTTGTGAGTTCTTATTCAAGTGACAAGATTCGTTCAAATATTGAATTAAACATTCCATTAGAAAAAGCGCCTAAAATTATCAATCAAATTAAACAATGGTCGCCTAATGTATTTCTTGTTGGTTTTAAACTTTTGATTGATGCAAGCGATGTGGAGTTAGTCAATGCAGCTATGAAAACCATGCGTCAAAGTCATGCTGATATTGTGGTTGGCAATAATTTAGCTTCACTTGAACGCGGCGAACATGAAATATTGATAGTTGAAAAAACAGGTGAGTTCAAAAAACTTAAGCAACAATTAGCAGAGCACATCATACAACGTGTTTTACAGAGGCAAGAATGATGAAAAATATTATCATAGGTGTGACTGGTAGTGTCGCAGCAATTAAAATCACGGATTTGGCCAAATCTTTATCGTCATATGCAAATATTCGAATTATCGCGACTAAATCGGCTGAATACTTTCTTAAATCACAGTCTGCAGGATTAGATGAATTAAATATCACTGTTTATCAAGATCAAGATGAATGGCCAGATTTAGAAGGCCCTTATCATGTGGGAGAGCCAATTTTACATATAGAGATGCGACGCTGGGCTGATTTGTTTTTGATAGCGCCGCTTGACGCGAATACTCTCGCAAAAATTGCGCATGGATTCTGTGATAATTTATTAACAAATACAATGCGTGCTTGGGATTGGTCTAAACCCGTTTTCTTATGTCCAGCAATGAATACCATGATGTGGGATAATAAACCGACCCCTGAGCAAATTCATTTATTACAAACATGGGGTGCTGCTATTATCAATCCAGTAGAAAAAAAATTGGCATGCCAAGATGTAGGCATGGGTGGTATGGCTGCAGTTGAAGATATTGTGATGTCAATTCGAAAATATTTTGAAAATATGTGACTTGTTAATCCTTGATGATTCTGTACACTATGCTAGATGAAGATATTCAAGGAGTGATTTTTTGTGAATGAGATCGTTATTAGTGGTACTGGTTTGTATACACCTCCTCATGTGATTACCAATGAAGAATTAGTCGAGTCATTTAATCAATATGTGGATTATGTGAATCAACATAATCCTGAAATGATGGAACCACTGCTTCATTCAAGTTCTGACTTTATTATTAAAGCATCCGGTATAAAAAGTCGTTATGTAATGGAAAAGGCTGGTATTTTAGATATTCACAGCATGCGACCTAATGTTGCAAAAAGAAATGATGATACACATTCTGTGCAATGCGAGATGGCTTTACTAGCTGCGGAAGAAGCATTTAAAAATGCAAATATTTTATCGCATGATATCGATATGGTGATTGTGGCTTGCTCTAACATGGAAAGAGCCTATCCTGCAGTTTCAATTGAAATACAAAAAGCATTAGGTATTCGTGGGTTTGCATTTGATTTGAATGTGGCATGCTCATCCGCAACCTTTGCTATTCAGACAGGCATGAATGCTTTAATTGCAAATAATGCTAAAGGAGTTTTAATTGTTAATCCAGAAATATGTTCGGCTCATTTAAATTTTCGTGACAGAGATTGTCATTTTATTTTTGGTGATGCATGTACTGCCATCGTTCTTCAAAGAAAAAAAGATGCCATAAGTTTACGTCCCTATTCCATTTTGAGCACCAAATTAGCGACAGATTTTTCAAATAACATTCGAAATAATTTTGGTTTTTTAAATATTTGTGATGCGGATAAAAGAAATGCTGCTGATCTTTTATTTAAGCAACAAGGCAGAAAAGTATTTAAAGAAGTAGTACCTATGGTAGCAGATTTATTGTGTAACCATTTAAACATTTCAGGAATAGACGCAGCTTCGTTGAAGCGCTTATGGTTACATCAGGCAAATTTAAGTATGAATCAATTAATCGCTAAAAAAGTTTTAAACAGAGAGCCATCACCGATGGAATCGCCTTCAATTATACATGAATATGCGAATACCAGTTCAGCAGGGTCGATTATTGCGTTTCATAAATTTCATGATGATTTGCAGAGTGGTGATATAGGGGTTTTAAGCTCATTTGGAGCTGGTTATTCGGTAGGTAGTATTATTCTTAGAATGAATTAAGTGTGTTATCATTCACCACATCAAACGAATAGTAGGGTGTGGTTGTATATGACAAAAATAACGATATTAGGCGGCATGTCGTATCAAGAATTTTTCCGAAATTATTGGCAAAAAAAGCCGCTATTAATACGTCAAGCTTTTCCAAACTTTCAAAGTTTAATTAAAAAAAATGATTTATTTTCATTGTCCTATCAAGATGATATTCAATCTAGGCTCGTCACGCATACAAAAAATAAATGGGAACTTTTTGATGGGCCTTTTGACAAGTCTAGCTTTAAAAAATTGACAGGGATGTGGACATTATTAGTCCAGGGTGTCAATGCTGTCGTCCCGGAAATACAGGCTTTATTAAATCAGTTTAATTTTATTCCCTACTCACGTCTCGATGATATCATGATTAGCTACGCCACTCCCGGAGGTGGTGTAGGGCCACATGTTGATTCGTATGATGTATTTTTATTGCAAGGTCATGGAAAACGACTTTGGCAGATTTCAGATCAAAAAGATCAAACATTACAGTCAAATAAGCCAATTAAAATTCTGAAAAAATTTAAACCTACACAAGAATGGATATTAGAACCTGGAGATATGTTATATCTGCCACCGAATTATGCGCATCATGGTGTCGCAATCGATGAGTGCATGACTTATTCTATCGGGTTTAGAGCATCAACATACCAAGAGTTGACCACTGAATTTTTGGGTTTTTTGCAAGAACATTATTGTGTAGATGGAATTTATCAAGATCCGGATTTAGCATATACTAAAAAACCTGCAAAAATTTCCGATGAAATGATTCAAAAAGTGAGTGATGTGATTCATAAGATTCAATTCGATAAAAAAAATATATCAACTTTTCTTGGGATATATTTAACTCAGCCAAAAGCGCATATTATTTTTGACTCACCTGAAATACCTTTGACAAAAAAGCAGTTTTTGAAACAGATTAAAAAAAATAGCATTGCATTGCATGCTAAAACTCAAATGTTATATGCAAACAATACCGTATTTTTGAATGGAGAATGTGTTAATTTAAAAGAAAAAATATTACATGACTTAGCTAATAAACGAGAAATTCCAATGCTAAATACAATGTCGAGTGAAATAAATGATTTATTTTATCAGTGGTATTTAGATGGTTATATAGAAATAAAAACGAGTAAATAAGCGTGGATAAATACGATGTTCTCATAGTAGGAGCTGGTGCTGCGGGTTTAATGTGCGCGATTGAAGCGGGAAAACGTGGACGCCGTGTGTTGCTTCTTGATCATGCAAATAAGCCGGGCAAAAAAATTCTTATGTCCGGTGGCGGGCGTTGTAATTTTACAAATTTACATATTAGTCCAGATAAATATATTTCACATAATTCTCACTTTTGTAAGTCCGCATTGAGTCGCTATACCCAATGGGATTTTATTGATTTAGTGAAACATTACAAAATACCTTTTCATGAAAAAACCTTAGGACAATTATTTTGTGATTATAAATCAAAAGATATTTTGGATATGTTACTGAATGAATGTCATCAAGTCGGTGTATCTTTATTTTTAAATACGACAATTCATAATATCGAAAATTCTCATCAAAATCATTTTAAGATATTCACGACACGAGGTGATTTTCATTGTGAGTCATTAGTCATTGCAAGTGGAGGCTTATCCATTCCTACGATGGGCGCAAGTCCATTTGGCTACAAAATTGCTGAACAATTTGGCTTAAATGTTTGGCCAACAAGGGCGGGTTTAGTTCCTTTTACATTACAACCCAATGATAAAGAAAAATTATCAGTACTGTCTGGTATAAGTATAGAAAGTGAAATCAGTTATGCGAAAACTACTTTTCATGAAAATATTTTGTTTACGCACCGTGGTTTAAGTGGTCCAGGTATTTTACAAATATCATCCTATTGGCAATATGGAAAAGAAGTGGAAATAAATTTATTGCCAAATTTTGACATCTTTGAAAGTTTGTTATCGTATCAAAAAAGTGAACCCAATAAATTACTTAAATCGATTTTAACACTATGGTTTCCAAAGCGAATGGTAGAAGTATTTTTTGATGAATCTATACTTAACACTAAGTTAGCTCACATTGGATTTCAGGAATTCAAAAACATATCAAATAAGATTCACGCATGGTCAGTGAAACCTAATGGGACGGAAGGATATCGAACTGCTGAAGTGACTTTGGGTGGTGTAAACTGTGATGAACTATCTTCTAAAACAATGGAAGTGAATCATGTGCAGGGTTTGTATTTTATTGGCGAAGTGGTGGATGTTACTGGTTGGTTAGGTGGATATAATTTTCAATGGGCGTGGTCATCGGGGTGGGCGGCGGGTCAGGTGGTGTAACTTATTGATAGCATTAATTTTGGCCTCGATTGCCGTTCCACCCATTTTTCATTTGAGGGGCGTTGCGACCATGGACGGTATGGAGTGCCAGCTAAAAGCATGCTGGCATGACAGAGCCCTTCGCGTTGTTATTTTAATTTTGCCATTTTTTTAGGAGTTGAAATTTCATCAACTCTTAGATCCGTTGTTAACAATAAGTCTTTTTTGGCAAGATTTTTATAAAAAAGATTAGGGCGAAAGTGAGTAAAAAGTCTATTTGAAAACTCGAAGGCTTCTTCCGTCGTGATAGCGCCCAAATAACTTGAAATTCGTACAAGAGTATCTTGGGGTAATCCATATTTTACAGTTAAATAAGCGCCCGTCATTAAAATAAATTCCAACATTTGCGGCCAATCTTTTCCAATTCGATATCGGTAATTAATGGGATGCGTTAAATGGGATTTTGTTATCAGTAAAGGATGTAATGCGGCAGCACGAGAAATTAAAAATGGCTTTCCTATTGTGTCAGCAATTTGACGCTGATAGTTAAGGTCAAATAAAGCCATTATAAATAAGGCCGAATGATTTTCAAGAAATAATCCTTTTTCATTAAGCTTCTTTACTATTACATTAATAAAAAGAGGTTTGAGTCTAGGATGATTTATTAATTCTAATAATTTCACTGCAGGAATAAGGCATCCTCCATCAATATAATAACTGATGATTTTTGAGTAGATGTCTATATATGTATCATACGATAGGTTGTCTTGTATTTGAAGCAATCTTTTTTTCACTTCGTTTTCATTCTGAGCTTCGGCAAATTTGAGAATATAATAGGGATTCAGAGAAACCAAGGGTTCTTTTTCTTCCAATGAATGGTTAACTTGAAGTAAATGTCCTCCTAAAGCATAGCCAGAAATCTTTATTTTTTTTAAGCGAATTCGATCTTCATCACTTAAAGCGTGTCTTAAAATATTTTGAATGCTCATGCTATCGTTAATGAAAGCACATGCGAGCATGCATGATAATAATAGTTCAAATTGTTCTTCGAAGGGATTGGTTTGTACCAAATTTTCCGCTTCTTTTGGATAACCGTTCACAATATAACGGTAAGCTATGATTCTATATATGTAAGACTTTTCTAAGATCCCTAATTCCATTTTATCAATAAAGTCATTTACTAAATTGACATGCCCATTGTCAGCATAACCATTTAGTAATCCTGATAGTGCTTCAAATTTTTCTTTTGGATCTGTTGGAAAAGTCAGATCGCTTACTTTTTTACCTTGCAAAGCATAAGCTTTAAATCGTGACGTAATATCAAGTTCATATCCTAATGCTTTATATTCTTCAGTGTGACCGCTTCGAAGATAACCATAAGCAGCAGAATCAATTAATTCCAGCTTTTCAACAGGATCAAAAGCTTGAGCTAATATAGCATTGACTTTATCTTGGTCGCCACGTATAGCAAATACGATTATTGATTCATCAAATAAAATCATTCGTTCATTGGGAAAATTTTTGAATAGAAATTCAATAGCTTTTTTTGCTTCTACTGTTTCCTCGGATAACAATTTAGAAACAGGGTTATAAATACCCACTTGAATGGTGATTGTGGTGTATTCTAATGCGGATAATATTTTCGGTAAATTTTCTTCTTTAGCACCAAAATAAATACGGTCAAATAATTCTTGTGAGGATGGGTAAGATTTTGCTTCTTCCATGATAATATCGCCTTATATAAAAATCGAGGCGAATTGTATCATAATTTATGTTGAATCACACGATACAACATTAATTAACAGTGATTCCCGCTAGGGAAGGTTAGCTATGCATTTTTACGCTCCGGACAGCACATCCATGTGCTTAGTGTTGTCAATCCTGACAACAAGTCGCTTCAAAATGCATAGCTAACCTTCCCTAGCGGGAATCGCTGATTAATTAATAGGTATTTCCGATAAGAGCAGCACATCCATGTGCTGGGAATCGCTGATTAATTAATTTTCGCAAAAAACTTTATGAGTTTCTTTTTAATAGCATGTTTTGTTTCGACCGCATTGAGTAATATGTTAAAGCAATCATTAACTTTATCCGAAGGTATGTTTCTCAAGGCGCGCCTTAAAACATAATTTTTTTGTGTTTCATCTTCTGCAAATAATAGTCCATATAATATCTTTTTTATGCATTTCAGTTTTAACATTGCAGCAAGTGCTTGCGTTTTTCCGTAAGCTAGCGCTGAAATCAATGGATCGTAACCTTCAGAATCCACCACATCAAAAAAAACTGGATTATCAAACAATCGTATCGCTTTGGACCACTCTCGATCGACTAATAGATGCAAGGCGGTTTTTGAAAAATGATCTGCTCCAATGGAATCTATTCTATCTAATTTTGTTACGACTTTCTTAATAAGAAGTTTTGCAAAACGTAAAAAAACCTCTTCCGATTCGCTACTTTTAATGGCTATAACCATAGCATCTAAATCATGACTTGTTTTTGCAAATACATCTATTTTGAAATCTTTAATTAATGTGTTAAGTAAATCTGAATCTTTTAATGTGCAAGCAAACATGAGGGCAGTAATGTTCAATTGATTTTTTGGAATATAAATTTGATGATTCATTCCATCGATTACATAATGGGTAAATGTATATAAGGGTAATCGTATATTAAGTTTGTCAAGATCGTTTACTGTTTTATGATTTGAAGGTTTAAACGCATAAAAAATCTTTGGTAGCACGATATAAGAATCATATGTTTGTAAAACGGTTTTTTGTTTGGCGGTTAACGTAATAGGTTTTTTTTTGTAATCTTTAATATGCGCTGCTAAAAATGCGCCAGGTGTCAAATGATTTTCTGTGCATGGAATATAATATAAATGATCGGGGTAGTCATAATCAGGTCCATAGTCAATGACTAATTGTTCACCTTTTCGAATATTTCTTGCAGCTTTATAGTAAATATCATTCTTAACAATATCCGATTTAACATTAGGATCTGTGCCATTATGATTAATGAATCCTGCAAGAGATCGTTTATTATGTGCTAAAATGGAATCGTTGATGTTTGATCTTTCTTTAATACCAAAAGCATAATGCGTGATTCGTTTAATTTCATTCTCAACTGAGTCTTTTAATTTTTCTGACGAGATATTTTTTTTGATTTTTTTGTTTTTTAATAAAGCTAATTTAGCTCTGCTAGGAGTAGTTTCTTTATCTAATGAAGCAAGTTCACCAAGGTATTCACATATTATTTGATTTTTCTTAAGCGCAACGTTTGTGATAACTCCCATGTTATATCGTTTATTTTTGATAATAGATAAACTCGGGTAGTTTGGATTCGTATCTTTAATAAATTCGAGTATAGATGCATCTTTGCATAAACGTTTGATATCAGCTTCATTTTGAGGATCATAGTTGCTTGATTTAACATGATTTTCTGCATAGATAGTGAGTTTTGAATTGTCTAGGACTTTTATGAAATCCTTTAGTGGTAATGCTTTAGAGCTCATGATGTAAAAAAAACCTTTGTGTATATAGAGGTGACATTATATACAGTTCGGTGAGAATGTATACTAATCTTTTAATCGAGATTTTGATTACGCTCGACAATTTACACCGGGAATACAGCCATATCCGACAAGTTTCCCCGAATCATAATAAGGATAAGTAAAATCAAAAACACTTACACCATACATTGATTTATGTTTGTAAGGGCGACCATTACTGGAACCAAACATAAGTGGTTGGTTATTTTTATCTTTTCCTAAATACATCATAACATGCGTAATAGGTGGTGTTCTCTTGACTTTATATGTTCCACTCCAAAATAATAAATCACCTGGTTTTAGGTTGTTAAGTTTATCTTTACCAAAAATATTTGATTTAACTTTATATAAAGTTCCTTCGTTCTGTACCCATGTGTAAAGTTGATTAGCTTGTCTAGGAGAATCAATATTTTTTTTCTTTAAAAGATAATTTATGGTTCCTGAACAATCCATACCTTTATTTTTGGGATCAGCAGAACCATAGAGATAGGTAAGATTTTTTTTTGTGAGCGCGCGTGCTTCTTTAATAAGATCTTTAACGGCAGGCGGATATTTATCAAAATCCGCAAGCTCATTAATTGGAATCGGCTTTGTATCAGCTCGATGTAAGCTTTGAGCATTTGAAGCCGAGGCAAACAAAAGGAAAACGCAAGAAATTATTATTTTTAAATTGTTCATATTAAATTCACTAAATATATTATAAGAACATTTTACATAAAATTAGCCATCAATCAAACTTTATAGACAAATCGTTTTAATTTGCTTAATTATTATCCTAAATAGATGCCGCGCCTTTGCGCGGTACTTATTTCGACATTTTACATGTTATGCAAAATGATATGAAATTCATTAGACTTCTTTCCAAACCGTCAAATCACTAATTCAATAGGACGTATTTTAGTATTTTTTTGTGAAACTATTTGGGTAATAGCATGGTATTGATCATAGAACTTTAATTTATCATTTTTATTTTTAATGCATAGCTTATCGTAAATATATACTCGAATTCTAGCTTCAATATTTGGATCCATGTTGGTAGGTTTATTGTTAAAATTTTCCCATTTTTTAACAGCCGTATGACTCTCGTTAAC
>Ga0207073_1063_pt1 | contig 25299 bp, 18 predicted proteins | sample Alteio_BWMinHeat_65_FD_153575 | JGI IMG/M metagenome (GOLD analysis project Ga0207073, IMG submission 153575) | Enriched cells from forest soil in Barre Woods Harvard Forest LTER site, Petersham, Massachusetts, United States -... | ecosystem: Environmental > Terrestrial > Soil > Temperate forest >...
TGCATTACAATTACGCAACACGTTTGTTTTCAGATTGTTATAATAATAATTTAAAATTTCCAAATTAAGCGATTTAGCGACGTGGTATTTTGATTATTTGTTATTTAATATTTTTTCTACGTCTTTTCTTGTTTTTTCGTAGGAAAAGTATGGGAATATAGAGGCAAGAAATAAAATAAAAGAAAATAGAACCATATAGATTATGTCAATTTTGAATTTTTCAAATAATCCTACGGTAATAATTCCAATTAAAAACCCAGCACTGTCTGCTGACACGATAAGACCAAAACCTTTTCCCTGTTCATGAATCTCCCTTTCTTTTGAGAAAAGGGAGAAGATAGATGGAGTTAAGAATGCGTTACCAAGTGTATAGAAGAAACAGGAGATAGTAAGCCAATGGTTACTATCTCCTTTAAAGAGATTAAATATAAAAAACATCAGCATGAATGATATTGTAATGACATATGCTGTTTTTATTATTTTTTCATCTTGAATTTTTCGGCAAAGACCAAGAATGCTAACACCAACTAGATAACCAATCATCATAACGATCACAGTAACAGTGTATTTTTGTGAATTCAGTAAAAGGAGTAATAGGCTGTATTGTGATGCAGCCCAACAAAGGTATGCTAATAGTCCAAAACATGTTGTAGGGTTTTGTATTTCTTTTAAAAGAGAGTTGATTTCAGAACGAGCAATCTGAACAAAGGTAGGTTTTTCGTCTTGAAATTTCGAGGTGAAGCTTCTATTTTTTCGATCATAATAGGCTTTCCAAACAAATATAATAGAAAAACCAATCACAATTAATGGTAAGACTACATCTTCTAATATCCAAGAGGATTGACTAGCTTCTTTTTCAGCAGCTTTGCTCATAAGAGCTAATACTATATAACCGATAGCATAAGCTGAAGTTGTTAGCCCTAAAAAAAATCGAAGATTCTTTTTTTGCATATCTGCAAGTGCAGACCAGGCGATCGGGACGATATTCCCAAAACACGAGTTGATAAATAGACCTAACCATAAAGCAATGACTGATACCATTCCGACAGACTTTGCAAATGCAAGAAGTAATAGGCTTATAAGGGAACATGCTAAAGCAAAAATCAAACTTTTTTTTCTGTAATAATAATCGGAAAAACCCGCCTGGAGTGGAGCTGTAAACATTTGCAAAATTAGCATGGAGATTGTCAACATGAGTGTGCCAAAATGATTCTGGACCTCAAAAACGCGTATTACAGAATTATTTCCAATGACATCTGCAAAAATTGCAAGAATTAAAATGGGTAAATATTTGTTCACATATTCCCTTAGATTGCACCAACTAGTTCAACAACATTTTTGAACTTTAATGCTCTACGACGAAAGAGATTTTTGCTGTGACTCGGTACTTGGTAATTTTATCGTGTTCGACATGTGCATGAACCCATTTCATGTCGATCTGTTTAATATTACGAACGCTTTTTGCAGCCTCTTTAACACCTGCGTTGAGCGCATCTTCGATGGTTTTCCCTTCACAAACAACTTCGATCACCTTAACTATGGACATAGTTTCCTCCCTTTTTTCTCTCTGTAGAATAGGCGAGATTACTTGTCAATGGAGGAAATAGTTATTTAGGTTTGTTTGGGCGGTGTCGATTCTGGGGGAGTTGTTGGGGGGTGTTTAGCGCGGACAATTTTGAGGGCTTCTTCGTAGGGTTCCTCGAAAAGGTCAACTAATCTTTCCTCTTCACGAGCTGGGAACGTCCGGCTGATTTTACCAGTTGAGGCTTCGATGATAGAGGTTTGTGGAATGGTTTCTATTGCAATTGTGTCGTAATAAAGGATTCCCTTGCCCTCGCAGACAAAAGCAACTCCAGGTTGACGGTTCCCATTTTTTTTATAGAAAGCAAGGTTGATATGGGCCATGTCAGAAGTACAGGGGTAGTTAATTAAATATGGACGAATTCCTTCATGAGTATTCATTAGCTGAATTAGTTTTTCTTTAATCAGGACAAAAGTCTCTCGAGCTTCTTCAATTGTTACGGATTTGTAAACATGGAATCCGACTGAGATGTGACGTACTTTATCTGGCATCGATCCACCAGTAGAATAAGCAATACATCCATACTCCTTTTTTACCTCTTTGGATAAAGTTGCCATAATCTCATTAGCGTGTTTCTCGTAGGACGGCAGTGCAATTTCAGTGTAATATGCTTTTGAAGTGCAGGAGACTAGTGACAGAAGCAGGGTAAATGTTTTAACGATTCTGGCCATTATAGTATCCATAAGTTCTTTTATAGGTTCTAATTTCATCTTGTCTTACTTTGCTATACGTGCCGCCGCAATACGCATGGTCGGCAAGGAAAAAGCTGCGCTCTGACCATTTCGAGCTGCAGGAGACGAATTCTATATTACAGTTTAGGGGAGAATTGTGCGAACGCAAAGTTCCGAGCGCCATCTCAATCAGCCCAGCAGAACCTGTCACAAAGTCTTGTCGTGAATAAAAGTTCCTGGCGTCTTTGGCGTAACTTTTTGGAATTGGGGAGGCAGATCCAAGGGTTATGATGAGCAAGCGGTTTTTGAAAAATTCTTGTAGTTCAGGAGGTTGTCCTTCTATGTTGTAGCGCGTTATTGCGCCACCTTCGCTATGTGCAAAATGTTGCCACAAGGATGGGGTGGCAGCTGGATTGGTTGCGTCGATGGAAAGTAGTCCTTCAGATAGCATCGAAAACAACTGCTTTTCTCGCGCAATGCCGCGCGTCTCTTTTTTTCTCAGCACCTCTTTTGCCACGCGCCAGGCGTCGCTACAGAATCCCTTGCTGATATTATGAACTGCCAGAAAAAATGTTCCGGGAAGTTCGTTAACGGTTTTGTCACACGACTTTTCGAATTCTTTGTGGTTCACGTTCATCCCGTTGGTCATAGTCACGACGCCGATCATCCCGTGCTGGCCGCCAGTCAGTTCGGGCAGGTGCTTGAGTAGGTCGACCTTGCCGGAGGCGTTTTCTTCGGGGCTGTAGACGAGGTTGTGGAAGTGGCCGCAGGAGACGAAGATGTCGATGATGCGCTGATGGTCGACGGCTTGAATGTGGACGAGGTTTTTGGAGAAGAGGGGTAGGTCGGGGATGTTGACGAGGAGCTCATGGGTGAATTCGGGGCAGCGATGTTCATGGCGGGTTTCGGCGATGAAGCCAAAGAGGTCGAGGCGATTGATCGGGTCGTTGCGCACAAAGAGGTAGAGGTTGGCAGAGTCGACGTCGCCGGCAGGGTCGGAGGTGAGCCAGCGGCCAGAGGAGGGGACGTAAAAACGGGTGCCGAAGAAGACGAGGGCGCCTTCGTGGCGTTTGGAGGAAAAACGCCATGGGTTTGCGTGGGGAGTAGGGGAGAGTTCTTGGCCAAAGGCGTTGAGATGGTACTCTTCTGTGATGGTAGAGGTGAGAGGGTCGATAAGAGCGATAATAGAGCCATAGACGTCGTGGAGGGGGACGAAGTAGTCTTGCCCAATTTCAATGGCAACGGCAGCGCCGATGTCGCCGCGGATGGAAGCGCCGAGCACCTTGAGTTCGAGGATCGTGCCGTCAGAAGTTGTGGTTCCAATTTCCAAGGCGTGGTCGTAGAGAAAAAGTTGGGTGGAGTCGTTGCTTGTTTTGGAGACAAGGCGAGAGAAGCCGTCATAGGTGTAGGAGACGGTTGTATGAGGCGTTGTAATAGAGATGAGGCGATCGAGTGCATCGTAGAGGTATTCTGCTTCGTCCCCGTTGCGGGGACGGCCGTCTGGATCGTATGTGATGTGTAGGCCCGGTTTTTCGAGGAGTTGACACTGCTCACCCGTTGTCCAGTCGCTCCGATTCCCCAGAGAGTCAAAGGGGTAATGCTGCTCATTTTCTTGGATCAGCTGTTGCAGGGGGTCGTAGGTATAGAGGGTCTTTCCATAGAATGAGTTGTCGGTATGTCTGATCTGTCCAAGAGCATCAAAGGCAAGAGTTTCTTGAAACCACGGATTGTTTTGAGATGTGGGGCGCCCAAGGAGATCGTACTGTTTTTCAATGAGACCGAGGCCAGAGATCAGCTCTTCTTCGACAGCATGGCCATTGTGATCAAAACGGGTGTAGTTGTGCGCATAGAGATGCTCCCCCTCAGCGGAGATTCTCTGGACAGAGACAAGATGTGGTCCTTCATACTGGTAGGCGATGTGGGAATGGTCGGGAAGTTCGAAGCTCGAGGGGCGCAGCCACGGGTCATAGCTCCAGTTGAGCCCATTTTCGCTTAACAGCTCACCTGATGTGCCGTATCTTCGTGTAATGGAGGTGCCGGCGATAAGGTCTTCTACTGTAACGGGATGGGGGCCACGTTCGTAAGAGTAGCGGTAGTGGACAGAGTTATCAGAACTTTTCAACACCTCTAAGCGATTGAGTGGGTCATAACGGAAATAGAGAGTGATGCCGCTCGGCTTTTCTTGTGCGATGAGGCGCCCCTGAAGATCAAACGTATTGCGTGTTACACCGTTATCGTGCGCAATCACGGTGGGCCGTCCCATCGCATCACGCTCAAAGTGTTGGCTGCGGGTGCGCACGAACATGCCGTCGCTATAGACATAGCTCTTTTTTTCAATGAGATTTCCGGAGAGGTCATACTCAAACGTTTCATAGGCCTCGCGTTTGCCGAGGTTGTCCTGTTTTTCTATGGAAGCGGTGAGCCCTTGCGCATTTTTTTCTTCGATGGTTTGATGGCCAAGCGCATTAATCTGGGTTGAGCGAAACAGAGCATCTTCATAGATCCATCTCGTTACACCACCTTCTGGATCCATTAATTCGATGAGACGGTTTTTGTTGTCGTAGCAGGCCCGGTCAACAGCTACTCCAGCGCTTGTTTGTTTGGTAATGCTGTTAATTTTGCCGTTTGGGCTATAGCTGTATTCGGTAACATTTTCGATGGCACCGTTTGGAAGTTCTGTCTGCTGTTTGACGACTCTTCCTGCGACGTCATACTCTTTAATTTGTGCGTGCAGCCCGTTCTCTTCTTTTTCTACAAAGCCGAGGCTGTTGTACGAATAGTTGACAAAAGAGGAGCCTTTTTCTTCTCGAACTTTTCTACCCGCACCGTCGTAGAAAAAAGAGGTTGTGACACCTTGCATGTCCGTGTGAGAGAGGAGGTGGAATGTGTTGTAGTGCCACACCTCTTCTGCAAGACGGATGCCGCCGGCTTTTTTGTATTTACGGACGATGCGCCCAAAACGGTCATACTCAAAATGGTCAGAGGATTCATCACTGTAGATAGTCCGTGCAAGGAAGCCGTTTTTTGTGTAGGTGTGGCGCTCAGGTGCGCCGTCTGGATAAGTGAGAGTTGTGGCTTTACGAAAGACGTTATATTCAGCGGTTGTTGTCTCGCCAAGAGCCATTGTTGTTTTTCTGATATTGCCAAACGTGTCGTATTCAAACTGGATCGTGGCACCAGATGAGAGGTGAGAGACAAGGCACCTTCCAAAGGCGTCGTACTCCTGTTCAATTTTTGAACCATACGGATCGATATGGCATACTGCTCGGTCTTTTAGATCAAAGACTGTTTCGTCGCGCTCGTGGTTGTCCAGATCCACGCTTCTGATTTTTCTACCGGCCGTGTCATATTCAAAGCGGAGGTGTGGCGCTCCAATTTCGTCAGATTCAACGAGGCGTCCAAACGTGTCGTAAGCATACCGATTTTCTTGGCCAATGGGATTTGTTTGTGAGAGAAGATTTCCAAAGGAGTCGTAACGTGCTGTCGAGCTGTAACAAAACGCTCCATTGCCGTCGTAATAGTCGATCTGTACGGGGAGTTTAGAGGCGCCATAATGGAAGTGTTCTTTGCTTAACAGTTGTAGTTTTCCCGAATTTAGGTAGCTGAGTGCAGACTCCGTGATGAGGCCAGAGGTCTGATCCCGTCTGTACTGCTTGATGAGACGCTGAGAGACCCCTGTTAAATCGAGGAGACTCCTTGTTGTTCCGTCATCGACTATCTCTTCGACAAGCAGCGCGTCGCTGTCGTAACGAAAAAACTCTCGTTTGACAAGCGCTTCTTGAGCATAGGTCCATTTTGCGGTGAGAAGATCGGTTCCAAGGGCGTAATCGTAGAAAATTGTCAGGCCATTTTCTTCGCTCTCAGAAGCTAGAAGATGGTGGCGTGGGTGGTAAGTATAGTGTCTAGAGTAAGACTCCCCAGAGACAACTTTTCCAGTACTGTCCAGGTGCAGAGGCTCTTTTGACCCTGTTAAATTCCCAGAAAATTGTTCCAAGATGACATTGCCGTAGATGTCGTAGTGAAATGTTTTGGAAAGAAGCGGAATGCTTGATCCATCACATAGAGCTTTTGCGCTCAATTGTCTCCCTTCCCAAAAAAAAGCTTGCGAAGAGAAGAGGATGTCACCTTTGTCGTAGTAGTCGATTCTGACAATTTTTTGCGTGTCGTGGTGGTAACGGGTTAGAATCCCTTCAGCATCGCGTACATCGGTGTATGTTTTCGCGTACGAAAAATGGGCAACAGGAACCATTGCTCCGTCAAGACCCACGGGAGCTGACAGACTTTTGACTTTGTCAACAGAGAGCGGCATTTTTTCTGGTTTTTTGGCAAAACGCTGCTCTGCCTTGTGATCTATGGGCTTGTAGTAGGAGACCTCCAGCTGCTCTTTGCCATCAAAGGTAATGGAGCGCATACGCGCCCCAAGCGATTTTCTTCCTGGGGTAAAAAAGCTCTTTTCAGCGGGATGACAGTTGCTCTGAACGCAATCCAGATACATACAGTCTTGATGGTTTAAGCTTTTGTAGTGGAGCTCTTTACCATCAGAGCAGGTGACATGAAGATCAAAAGTCCCTTGTTTTTTATTTTTTTTATACTCGAGGTTGATCCACGCAAAGGTCTTTGTGCGCGCCGGATTTTTTGCTTCGATACGCATGAGCCGATCGTCATTATCATAGGAGTAGACGATCTGTTTCCCATCGGGGAACTCCTCGCACATGAGGCGATAAAAGGTTTGGCAGCGGCTGCGATCATCGCGCAGCCTGGAGGGGTTAATGCGGTGGCCTTTGTAAATTCTACGGCGCCCATCAGGGAATTTTAGGGTGGCTTTTCCGTGCGTTGTTTCGATTAGCAGCTCATTGTTGTTCAACGAGGTCCGCGCCCCAATCGCACCCGACATTTTAAAATATTTTTTATCAGGTTTTAGCAACAAAACATTGCCTTTTGAGCTCTCATAGACGTAGCGCATACGCGCCCCATTTGACTCTGCGACGTAGGCGACCTCGAGTGGTTTATTCGGGTGCGAAAAGAGCAGAAGCCGTGTCTCTTCCAGGAGGTGCCAGCCTCCTTCAACGGCCCATCCGCCACCCCGTTTCTCCAAAAAATATTCTCCCCCTTCGGAATGGGGCTTTAAGGCTCCGGAGCTTGAGTAGGTGCGCTGTAACGAAAGAGGAAAGGCGCCTTGAACGGTTGCGTCGTCAAACGAGAGATTCAACTGGCCAGAGATGACATTGACATGATGGAAAAGGGCAGGATCTCCCTGATCAATAAAGAGCTCATCGAGGTTTGCTAAAAGCTGCTGCGGAATGGTAAAGAGCAGAAGAAAAAAATAGCGCATAGTTCTTAAAAAACTACGCCAAGAAAAAATTTATTTTCAACTGGTTTTTTACGCTTGTGCTAGGTCATTGCAAAAGAGCGTATTTTTCAGGTTGTTTTGGTATATAACTCACCTTACGCAAAAATGATTTATGTAAGCAAGCTGCACTCTTCCCTGAGAGTAGCTCTCTTGTCGGCCATAGCTTTGGTTATGACCTCCTCGAGACCGCTTACGCTGCTATTCCCAGAAAAGAGTTCGCTTTTGCTTCCAAAAAACTATTTTTGCGTAAGGTAAGTATATAAGATTTTTTAGAATTGCCAGGCAAATTCTATGTTTACTTGGTTGGACTGGTACTGCTTACTGAACTCTCCCTGATAAAAGAGGCTGGTCTTGGGATAATGGCTATTGATCGGATCAAAACTCATTGCAAACTGCGCTACCCCTAAATCTTGTTTAGAAGATAGGGTTTCTACCGTGAACGATCCAGGTGAGCCAACCAGGAATGCATGGACTTTGCCTGCATGATAAGGTGTCACATTGACATAGCTGAGTTTTTCTTGGACGATAAAATTCCATGAGTTAAACAAGAGGGTTTGATAGAAACGCAACCCCGCTTCTGAGCGAAGAAGCGACCCTTGAGAGGAGCTTTGAGATGCATTAAAGGGACTCTCTCCTCTTTCTTTAAAGCTCTCTTGCCACGCCTTTGCCCAATCGACCATGACGAAGGGGTTGAGAGAAAATTTAGCTGTATTTCCTACATTGAATAGGCTCTTTTTAACACCTAATTCCACATGAGGAAGAAATTGCCATCCCTTGGGATCTGATGAGGCATGAAAGGAAAAGCCGGTCATTGTAATGTTGCGCACCTGACGGATTTGAACAGCACCACCCATAATCAGCATGTCGACATAAAATTTTTGATTGTCCCAAGAACTATAGATAAAAGCCTCTTCCTGGCGAATATTGCTATCCCCCTGGTCTTGTTTTTCGTGAATATGGGTAAATAAATAAGAGGCCCCTCCTCCCACGCGCAATCCACGCGCAACCATGTGATCGTACGCCACAACTGCTCCATATGTTGTTGGGTTAAACCCGACGGTTTGATGCTGTGCTTTCTGGCGTGCAGAGGCGCCGATCAGTTCCACCCAGATCGAGGAAGGATTTTCAATACAGCGCCTTTTCTCTTTTTTTTGTAAGCAGAGTGATGTCAACAGCTCATCGGAAGGTAACTCGTCGGTAGCTTCTAATTTTTCCAATTGCTGATTGCGAATGTGAGTTGCAAAGCTTGTTGTCAGATCAAACAAGTTGTTGCTTGCAGTGTAGATCGATATTGCATTACGCGTAGGGTCTGCGCTCTGTAGTGCTGCATTTAGCGTCCCATCCAGAGTTGCTGGAATGAAATAGAATCCATTTTCAGGAGCAAACTCGTTAATATAATTTGCGAAAATTAAATTGTTTCCAGACAGAGAACTGGTAGCAACTCGATTGAAAAGTGGCAGAGCGACACTATTGATCAATCCATTCAGCGCCATATTTCCTGAGAATGTCAGCGGGATCACCTCTCCTAAAGAGGTAAAGAGCGCTGCATAAGGAATCTGACCGGAGCCACTTCCTTGATCTTGTCCTCCGATAATGCCGTTCCCAACGGAATTAATCGCAACAGTGTTAATAAATCCTGCCGTAGCTATACTTCCCCCAGTCAGAGGAAGAGGAGTTAGAACGCCTGAAGGAGAGACGAGCGCTGCATAAGCAGGTCCAGTAGCTAGATCTTGGCCTCCAATGATAGCGTTCCCGGAAGGGTTGATCGCAACAGCGTTGATGGTTCCACTGAGGGCCATGTCTCCTGTAAGGTTAAGAGTTGTCATAACAGCTGAAGAAGAGACGAGCGCTGCGAAAGCTGGTTGAGTTCCAGTTCTATCTTGACCTCCAACAATGGCATTACCAGCATCATTGATCGCAACAGATGTAATAATCCCCGTTGTAGTTATATTTCCTGTTAAATTAATAGGAGTGACATTGAATGAAGAAGAGACAAACGCTGCGTAAGCTGGTTGAGTTCCAGTTGCATCTTGACCTCCAATAATGCCATTACCGAAAGAGTTTAGAGAGACGGATAGGATATTTCCACTTATTTCCATCGATGGCGGCAGTGAAAGACTATGTACATCTCCTAAAGGAGAAACGTATGCTGCAAAAGCAGCAGGAGTAGAGTTCCCACCGATAAGGCCTGTTCCAGCATCATTGATCGCAACGCTATTAACATAGGCACCTGCTGCCACAAGAGGAGGAAGTGCCAGAGGCATTAGGGGGTTTCCTGAAGGAGGAACGAGCGCCGCATAACCGGGGCCGGTGCTATCTCGACCTCCAATAATGCCATTTCCAGAGGAATTGAGTGCAACGCTTTGAATAAATCCATGTGTTGCTACCAATCCAGTAAATGTAAGGGGTGTAAACTCTCCGGTAGAAGAGACAAGTGCAGCAAAGGGAGCGTTACTTTGGTCCTCTCCTCCAACAAGACTGTTGGATGAAGAATTCATGGATACACTGTTGATCGCTCCGCTCGATGCTACACCTATTGGAAAGGGAAGAGGAACAAGCTCACCTGAAGAGGTGACAAGTGCTGCGTAAGGGGGTGCAGGGGCCGTATAACTTATTCCCCCAATGATCGCTACGGTATCTGCAAAAGTTTGGGTGGATAAAGCGAGTAGGACTCCGTAGACTTTTATTGAATTCGAAAAAATCATAACAGCACCAAAAGTGTAACGACAGTTTTTTTGTAGCAGATCTAGACAATATATTGAAGAAATTTTCTTATAGTAATGCAAATAGGATTGCAAAATTTTTTAACAATCGAATTAAAGCTGAAAGTGGATTGTACTGGTTAACTCACCTTACGCAAGAGGTCTATTTTTGCGTAAGGTGAGTGGTTAAGAAAGCAGATCACTTGAGTCTGAACTGGTTTTGTCTTGTCTATCAGCATCTAGCTGCTGAGGTGGAATTTCGAAAGAAGTCTAATGCATGGAGGCAGGTCACCCTCTTCTTTATAGACCAGGTATCGGGTTCTATCATCCCAATCTTGCACTGCTCTATGGCACAGAGTGCACAACGGTTCGTTTGACTGTTGGCTTGGATCCGGATCAAGTCGATGTGATTGTCCATTGCTTGGAAAAAATTTCTACCTGTAATGAATAAATTTCTTCAATAAGATCTGGTTTTAAGTATAGGATTGGGAAATGAGAAAGATTTTCTTTTTTTTACTTTTTCTGACGGAGATGTTGTGCGCAGACCTCTATGATCCGTGGTTTGTGGGTCCTTTTTTGATTCCCTCTTCTGTTAATATGCCATTTGGCCATCCAAGTGTTGAGGCTTCCGTTACAGCGTTTAATTTTTATGGTATCTATGATGCCGAGTGGAAGATGAAACGGACTGAGAGAGTTGTCTCGATTAACCCGTTCTTGTATGTTCAATTGCCTTTTTCGGAAAAATTGGGGATGGATTTTTATGTCTCTTCCTTGACAAATTTTCAAGGAGGAAAGAACGTTACCTACTTACAAGATTCAACTGTCTATCTCGGCTATCAGCTCTCAGTTGACGATCAAAAATCTTGGGTTCCCAATTGTCGCATCCAGATTCAGGAGGTCTTCCCAACAGGGAATTATCAGGATTTTAAGCCAGAAAAGGCCGCGATCTCTTCTACTGGCCTTGGTTCTTTTCAGACAGGACCAACGATTGTGCTCCAAAAAGTTTTTAATGCAAGAGGTCATCCGCTCTCTTTGGAATGGAGTGCGGGTTATTTTTTTCCAGCAAGCGTCCAGGTAAAAGGCTTTAATACCTATGGAGGAGGCTATGGAACAAAAGGCAAGGTGCGTCCTGGCCAATCTTTCCTTGGATATTTTTCAGGGGAGTACGCCTTTAATCAACGGTGGGCTTTTGCCTTTGACACGCAGTTTTTAGTGCGGCAGAAGTGCTCTTTTTCGGGGGAAAAAGGGACCGTTACAGCGAGCACGGGGGTAGCTGCGGGATCTGGAGTGACAGGAGCTGCAACCGTTGGTCTTCCATCGCTTTTTCAACTCAGTTTTGCCCCAGAGCTTGAGTACCATTTTAGTGCGAAGGCCGGGCTGCTTGGCGGACTCTGGTTTTCACTTGCAGGTAGAAACGCTCAAGCCTTTTCTTCAGCCTTTATTGCTTATTCTTATATTTTTTAAAAAAATTGCTTTTAAACATTTGCTTGAAGTATCATCTTTCCATGGATGAAATTGAAGCAAAACAGTTACTAGTTAAAGTCGATCATCTAGACCGGGTTGTCGGCGTTGTTGAGAAAAAAGAGGCGCACCTTAAGGGGATTTTGCATCGCGCTTTTTCTATTTTTATTTTTCGTAAAGTCGGATCCTCTACACAACTTTTGTTGCAAAAACGGGCTTCAATGAAATACCATTCCGGGGGGCTCTGGACCAATACGTGCTGTGGCCATGCCGAACCGGATCTTCCTGTTGAGCAGGTGGTAGAAGCGCGTTTACAAAATGAGATGGGGTTCTCTTGTCCTCTTGAGTCAATCGGCTCTTTTTACTACCGAGCAGTGCTAGATAAGGGGATGGTCGAACATGAGATCGATCACGTCTTTGCCGCCTTCTGTAATCCCTCTAAAATTGTTATCAATCCACTGGAAGTGGAAGGTTTTGAATGGATTGACCTTGAAGATTTACAGCAGATTTTAAGCGTGCAGCAACAGGGCTTTACGATCTGGTTCCCAGGAGCTTTTCACTTGGCGCTTAACTATGTGAAGAGACAAGAGGCGAGGACGGGGGCACAGGAAGCGGAACCTCCACGGAATAGCAGTGTACTTCTAGGCCACCGTTAAAGAGTGGAACTGTTTTGCCAACAGTAAATCCCGCATCACAAATCAGATCAGAGTCCGGTGCCAAGATGTGGCAGCGCGCGTGAGGGGCGGCTTTTGTTTTCAGGAAAGCGTGAAGGGCGTCATAGATCTCAATGGAAGTCGAGAGGCGCTTTCCGTAGGGAGGATTTGTCAGAATCAGCTCAGGGGCAGAGGGTGGGTAGTAGGAGCGAATGTCTTTGCGCTGCAATCGAATCTGATCTTTGAAACCGGCATTCTCGAGATGTTTGAGTGTCGCGCTAATTGCTTGGGGATCTTTGTCTGCACCCATAATCATCCCCGGTCTTAGAGGGAGAATTTGAGAGTCGAGCTCGTCTTTTACGCGCATCCAGGCAGCTTCCCTAAAATGAGACAGGCGGGTAAATCCCCACTCGTGAGGTGTGCGCAAATAGCCTGGAGGGGTCTTTGTCGCCAGGAGTGCGGCTTCAATGAGGAACGTTCCAGAACCACAGAATGGGTCGCATAGGAGTCTCTCTGCGTGGTAACCTTTGAGTACAAGCAAGGCAGCAGCGAGAGTCTCCTGGAGAGATGCGACGCTTTTTTCTGTACGCCAGCCCCTTTTATGCAGAGGTTGGAGAGAGGTGTCGAGGTTGATTGTTGCCACCCCTTTTTGAATAAAGAGGTTTAGCTGCACATCCGGCTTTTTTAGTTCGATGGAAGGTCTGGCATTAAATCGATCGCGCATTTGATCGCAAATAGCATCTTTCACAACAAGAGCTGCAAAGTGAGAGTTTGAAAATTCAGGATGAGAGACTGTTGCGTCGATCGAAAAAGTTGAGCTCGGGGTTAAAAAGTCGTGCCAACGCATCCTGCGGACGCCGTCGTAGAGGTCGTTTCTGTCACGGCAAGGGAACTGCATTAGGGGCCATAAAACGCGCATGGCAAGACGGGAGCCGTAGTTGATGCGGTAGACAAAATCAAGATCACAGGGAATGTAGACGCCGCGAAAACCTGGGCGTATAGCGCGCACGCCAAGATCTTTTAGCTCTTGTGTGAGGAGCTCTTCTAAGCCGCTTGGACATGTGACGAATGCGGATTGTTGGTTCATTAGTTGTGATAAAAAAGAATGACATCGCCATCGCGGACAATGTAATCTTTTCCCTCCGATCGTGCTTTTCCGGCCTCTCTAGCCGCAGAACGACTTCCATAGGTGACCATATCTTCAAAAGAGATGACTTCTGCGCGGATAAATCCTTTTTGGATGTCTGAATGGATTTCGCCGGCGGCCACTTGCGCTGTTGTCCCTTTGCGAATTGTCCAGGCACGCGTCTCAATCTCTCCTGTTGTGATATAGGTAATCAGGTCGAGTGTTGAAAAACTTGCTTTAATTAAGCGATTAAGCCCGCTCTCTTCAAGGCCGACGGTTGCAAGAAACTCACGGGCGTCTTCTTCAGAAAGTTGAGCAATCTCTTCTTCGAGTTTGGCGCAAATCGGCAAGACTTGGTTTCCCTCTTTTTTTGCATGGAGACGCACCTTGTCTACCAGGCTATTTTCCATTGAGGGGAGTGATGATTCAGGAACATTTGTGACATACAGCGTCTTTTTATTGGTTAAGAAGGGGTATGAGGTTAGAAGTTTTTTCTCTTCTTCTGTCACAATAAGTGTGCGCAGAGGGAAGTTCTGATTTAAATGATGAATGGCTTTGAGTAAAACCTCGTGGAGTGGGACCAGCTCTTTTTTCTGTTTAAGCTGTTTTTCTAATTTTTTGGCGATATTCTCTGCCATTTGGAGATCAGACAAAATGAGCTCAATTTGAATCACCTCGATGTCATCAAGAGGATCTACCTGACCTGCAACGTGCACAATATCAATGCCGCCTTCATTTTCAAAGCAGCGAACAACTTGGATAATCGCATCGGTTTCACGGATGTTGGTGAGAAATTGATTTCCAAGGCCCTCGCCTTGAGAGGCGCCTTTAACAAGACCTGCAATATCGACAATTGTCAATGTTGCTGGGATAATTTTTTTGCTGCCGGATATTTTAGAGAGGATGGCAAGACGAGAATCTGGAACAGGGACGATACCAACATTCGGGTCAATCGTACAAAAGGGGTAGTTTGCTGCTGCCGCAGCCTTGCGCGTCAGAGCGTTGAAAAGAGTTGATTTCCCGACGTTTGGAAGTCCTACAATACCGCATGAGAGATCTGGCACAAACAACCTGTGGGCTAAAGATTTAAAAAACCGCTAAGCTCAAGGCTTAGCGGCTGAAAAGATTCAGAAGATGTTAATTAAAATTAACTATCTCTGCGTGGACGACGTGGTTTGTCATCGCCCCAACGATCTCCGCCTGAGAAAGAGCGCTCTCTGTCTCTACGAGGACCGCCAGCACCACCGCCGCCGCCGCCACCTGTGCGAGGCTCTTGTGGACGTGCATCGTTAACGATCAAAGTTCTTCCGTTGACTTGTTTTCCGTTCATCCCTGAAATCGCTGCAGCAGCACCTTCAGCAGACGCCATCTCAACAAATCCGAAGCCTTTAGATTGGCCTGTGAATTTGTCTGTGATGATACGTGCTGAATCAACATCGCCAAATGGAGCGAATAGATCTTTTAGTTCCTCTTCTGTAACGCTATATGGAAGACTTCCTACGTACAGTTTTTTGTTTGGGCTCATAAATTCTCCTTAAAATAAATACAAATGACTTTGACTCGGTTTCCATCGGCAGGAACAAAAAACTTGTGTGCGGCTCGCTGGATACTAAACACGGGATCAACAATCGCAGCCATTGTAACAGAGAAGAGAGATGTGTGTCTATGAATCTTTCAGAGATCTTTATGATAAAATATAAGGTCTTTGTTATAAGATGTTAAGGTGGCGCGCAATTGGCATGGGTGAAAAATTTTGACTCTGCGTATAGTTAAAAAATCGTTTCAGAAGCTCTTTTGTCTTTTCCCCAACAGAACCAGAGCCCACTTTCTGATCGTTAATCTGGACAATCGGGAGCAGCTCCCTTGATGAGGAGGTGAGGAACGCCTCTTCGATATGAGGAAGTTGGGAGTAGGGGAGTGATTCAAAAATAATTTCAAACAGATCAGAGCCCAGATTTAAGACAACTTCTCGAGTGACGCCAAAGAGAATCTCGTCGCTTGCAGAAGTGATCAGCTGACGCCCAGAGATTGCAAAAAAATTACTTGTCGAAGCCTCTAAGATTCTCTGATCGGCATTGAGATAAAGAACGTCTTGTGGCGCTCTTTCTTTTTGCTTGTGGAGGGCCATTAATGCGGGGATGTAGTGGGTCGTTTTACAGGTTGGGATGCTCCGCAAAATAGGACTTGTACAGACGTGAATGCCTTCTTGATAGAGGCAAAGGGGGAGGGGGATAAAGGGATAGTCGAAGATGATTAAACTCGGGATCCCATCAAGAGTGAGCCCATCGTTGCTTTGTCCACCAGTGAGCAGGATTTTAATGCTCGATTCCTGATACTTATTTTTTTTTAGTAATTCTTCAATAATTTCTTCGATTCTCGATTTTGACTCCGGAAGAAAAAGACCGATCTCTTGAGCAGAATACTCAAGTCGGTCTAAATGTTCTTTGAGGTGGAAGGGGCGTTTATTATATGTCCGAAAATATTCAAAGACGCCATAGCCTCTGAGGAGGCCTAGATCAAGAACGGAGATTTTCGCATCAGGTTCAGAGAGGAATTGACCGTTGATATAGAACATGATCGGAGTATCCAGTAAAGTTTATTTTTTTTATATTCAAAAAAAATTTTTAACAATTTAGAGTCAAAATTATAACCAAGGAGTGTCTATTATGGCCTTGAAAGAGACTTGCCATCAGATGAGACAGCTGTTAAATGAGCTGTGTCATGATTTAGAAAAAGCAAAAGAGGGGAATAAAGCTGCCGCACAACGCGTCCGCACCGCTTCCTTAAAATTTACAAAAGTTAGTAAGGTTTATCGCAAAGAATCTGTTGCTGATGAGAAAAAAGCGGCTCATAAAAAAACTGCCTCTAAAAAGAAGGCCCTTGTAAAAAAGGCGTCTAAAAAGAGTAGAAAATAATCTCCTCGAGGTTATACTTCTGGCTCTATGAAAGAGCGCATTGTTAGACTCCAGATTCAAAAACTCTCTGCACAAGGTGCAGGTATTGCAATGTTTGAGCGCCCTCAAGCGCCTGATGCACAGGCTGAGGTCTTTTGTGGCGTTCCGGGGGATGATCTTCTTGTCTCTATTGGGGCTAAACGTAGATCCGTCTTTCGCGGCACAGTTGTCGAGTGTATGACACCGTCTCCTTTACGTGTCACGCCGCGTTGTCTCCATGTCGGTAGCTGTGGGGGGTGCACGCTGCAGCAGATGGACTATGGTGCCCAGCTTAAGGAAAAGGAGGAAAGGCTTCTTAGCCTCTTTTCTCCACTCGTTACTCGGGATGCGCCTTTAATTGATCCGATCATTCCATCTGCTCCTTTTGGTTACCGCAATAAGATGGAGTTCTCTTTTTCTCAAAATCGGGCAGGAGAGAAGTTTTTGGGACTTATCCTCCAATCGGGTCGTGGTCATGTCTTTAATCTCAAGGAGTGTCACCTGACATCGCCCTATTTTTCTTCTGTTGTGGGAGCTGTGCGTGGTTGGTGGGAGGAGTCTGGACTCCTTGCTTACCATATGACAAAAGATACCGGTTCATTGCGCACCTTGACTGTCCGAGAAGGGACAAAGGGGAGCAAGCTTGTGATGCTTACGCTCTCTGCAAATCCCGACTATGCTCTGAATCGCAAGCAGCTCGACTCTTTTATACAAGCTGTAAAAAGTGTAACCCCAGAGGGAGTCGATGTTGCGCTTTTTTTACGTCTGCAGCAGATTGCGAAAGGAAGCCCTACTCAATTTTATGAGATGCATCTGGGTGGTCCCGATCACTTGATGGAGGATCTTGAGGTTGCAGGTAAACATCTGCGCTTTAAAATCAGTCCAACCTCTTTTTTTCAACCCAATTCCCGCCAAGCAGAGGTTTTGTATAGACGGGCGCTTGAGATGACAGATCTTCATAAGAATCTTACGCTCTTTGACTTATACTGTGGGACGGGTACTCTTGGCCAAATTTTTGCCCCTTTTGTCAAAAAAGTCGTTGGTGTCGAGCTTAATCCACACGCAGTTTTTGATGCGGATGCCAATAAGAACTTGAATGGAATCAACAATGTCGAATTGAAAATTGGGGACGTGGGCAAGATTGTGGAGGAGATGCGCCAAGATCCCGATTTTACCCCTCCAGACATCGTACTGGTTGATCCGCCAAGAACCGGCCTTGATGGGCGGGCAATCGGGCAGATCCAGGCGCTTTCCCCTAAGAAAATCATCTATATTTCATGCAATCCTGTAACTCAACTAGCTAATATTCAAGAACTTAATGAATATAAGCTTCTGCGTCTACAACCTGTCGATCAGTTCCCTCATACGGTTCATCTGGAGACTGTAGCGCTTCTAGAGCGCGTTTAACTTCTTGTTAATTTAAATTAATAATCGTTAATATTAAAATTATGTTGATTATTATATTAATAATATATTAATATGTAATAAAGAAAGAAAAATTTAATTAACAAAAGCAATAAAGGAGCTTTATGTCTGTAATACATCCGGTAAGAAGTCAATCTGATAGTTATTCTCAAGAGCTTCAAGCAATGTGTGGAGTTTCTCAAGGTCTTGTGGATAAAATCAATCAGGAGTGGGTGAGACAAGAAGAGGCGATTTCTGAAATGATAAAGCAGGTAAAGAGTGAAACACCTGCCCCATTAAAACTCAGTTTTTTCCAGAAAATTTTCGCTTTTTTCAGTAAAGATTTTAAAACTAAATTGCTTCAAGCTCATAATACTGCACAGGCTGCTCAAAAGAAAAGTCGGTTAGACGACTTAAGTGCGCAACAGACGGCTGCAGAAAACAAGATGAAAGCCCAAATGACTCAGGTTAATAATGCATTTTCTGAAGTTTTGAAGCAGTTTAATCGCAATCAGGCTGAGAGTGCAGAGGTTGCTGCGAGTTTAGATCAAAAGCGGACTGAATTAAGAAGTTTGCAAGAAGAAAAGTTTGGTTTAGATAAGACTATAGAAGCTTTAGACGCAGAAGACACTGCACGCGTTGAGTTGGGTTTGAAAGAGAGTGAAGCGCGCGCAATGTTTGAAGGTGAGCAAGCTAGATTAACCCAGGCAGAAGCGCCTGTTTCTAAATATAGAGAACAGCGCGTAAAAAGAGAAGCTGCACAGACTGCTTTAATGGAGTTAACAAAAGGGCGTAAGATTGAGATTGACACCTTAATACGCACTTACCGCGATGAATTAGAAAGTGATGTTCAGTGGGGTAAAGAGACTCCTGAAGAGTATCTAGCTCGACAACAAAAGGTTGTTGCAGAGCGACTTGAAGAGACATATACAGAAAAGACAAACATTGAGGCAAAGAAGCCTGGGCGCTTCAGTCTTGAATCGACTCGCAAGGCTTATCATGAAGAGATTAAACAGGTGGATGGTAGAATTAATTTGTATACAGATCAACAAGAAAGACTTGCTGCACTTGCCAATCAGGTGGCCTCTTTGAGCGAAAAGAGCCCTAAAGAGTTAGATCTTGAGAAGACGATCGAAGAAAATCAAGAAAATGCTTTCATGTTCACGTATGAGTACAATCTTGAAAAAGCGCAACAGGCGCACGCCGCTGCAAGCAAGGCGCTTGAAGCAGTTGCAGCTCAGTTTGCTACAGCAGAAATGCGACGAGAAACGGTTGTCACTGAGAGAAGAATGGCTCTTGAGGGACAAGACGCAGTAGCAAATCAATTGGATGCTAAACACAGAGACATTAAACATCTTGAAAAGAGAGAGGCTGAACTATCTTCAGTTGGGACTCTGGAGGATCTTATTAAGCGTGCTTTGCAAAGCATCGCCCTCTAAAAGACCGACCTGTAGAAAAAAGTTTGGGAGAGAAAAAACGAGAAGAGAGAAATCCCTTCTCGTTTTTTTTACTCACCTTACGCAAAAATGATTTTATGCGTCGCAAGGCGAGTTGATAAATAATTAATAATAGAATTATGTTGATAAATATATCAATAATGTATTAATATTTAATCAAGAAAGAAAAAAATTAAATAAATATCGCAAACAAGGAAATTTTATGACAGCAACTAATCCGGTAAGCAGTCAATCTGAGGCTTATTCTACAGAGATTCAACAGGTGTGTACAGCTTCTCTAGCTATTGTGCGTCGGATCAATCGTGAGTGGGAAGAAAAAGAAAGAGAGATTTCCTCAATGATAGAGGAGGTAAAGCATCGACGACCTACTCCATTAAAACTCAGTTTTTTTCAGAAAACTTTCGCTTTTTTCAGTAAAGATTTTAAAACTAGCTTGCTTCAAGCTCATAATACTGCACAGGATGCTCAAAAGAAAAGTCAGTTAGACCGCTTAAGTGCGCAACAGACGGCTGAAGAAGAGAGGATGCAAGCTAGAATGCATCGGCTTAATAAAGCATGTTCTAAAGGTTTGAAGGAGTTTAATTCCCATCAGACTAAACAAGTGCTGGTTGCTGCGAGTTTAAGGCAAGAGCTGACTGAACAGGAAAGGTTGCAAAGAAACATATCTGATTCAGAGAAGAGTATAGCAGCTTTAGAGAGAGATTTGGACAAAAAGCGTACTGCACTCAGAGCCTTGGATCAGAAAAAGAGTGAGGCGATCATAGCGTTTAAAGATGGAAAAGATCGATTAATCCGGTTAAAAGCGGCTGTTTGTGGATGTAAAGAAAAACTCGTCAAAAGAGATGCTCCACTTGCAGAACGGGTCGACGCATTGGAAAAGAAGAGTTGTAAAGAATTAGATCTTGAGAAGAAGGTGATCCAAGAAGAAAGTAGAGTAAATGTTTTGCTTTCCTTGTACGAACAGAATCTTGAAGTGGTTCAAAAGAAGCATGCTGTTATCGAGGAAGGGGTTAAATCTATTACAGCTCAGTGTGCTGTAGCTCATGAGCAACTAGAGGAGATGGTAAGCAAGCGAAGAGCGATGGTAGAGGTGCTACATCAAGCACGCAGTGATTTAGATGCTCGGCAAATAGAAATCCAACGCCTTCAAAGCAAACAGACAAGTGGGGGTGGGGATTCAGTGGATTTTGTTAAGCGCGAGCTGTCCCAATATCGCTTCTAGAATCGGCCTGTAGAAAAAAGTTTGGGAGAGAAAAAACGAGAAGAGAGAAATCCTTCTCGTTTTTTTATTCTACAAGAAGTTCCGAATCTGCTATAGTGGGGCTTTATCTACGTAACTGAAGGAATAGCAATGAACAAAACAACCTTTTTTTCTTTATGTGCAGCGATGTGCTCAGCGTCTCTTTTTGCAGACGATGCCGCGCCGGCTAAAGAACAGAATTTCCCACAGATGTTGATCATGATCGGCTTGGCTCTTGTCTTTTTCTATTTTATCCTCTGGCGCCCAGAACAGAAAAGACGCAAAGCGATGGAAGCACAGCGCAGCGCTCTTAAAGTAGGTGATAGAGTAACAGCTATGGGAATTGTTGGCACAATTGGGGAGATGCGCGACAATACTGTCATCCTTAAGATGTTTGATGGAGCCAAGATCGAGATGCTCAAAGCTGCGATTACTGAGGTTAAGTCAGATCAGGAAGAAGTTAAAAAATAGATTCCTAGGATTCACGGCTTTGGAATATCTATTTTTTAAGTATTTAACTCGACTGTGCAACTTTTTGGGACCGCCTGCCTCGTCTATTTGCTCTTGGTCATTTGGTCTATGGCCACACTCATTGATTTATTTTCTAAGGAAGGGTTTTTTAACCCCTTCCTTAGAAAATAAACGGCTCCAAGAACAAATCTCTCGAGGCCTTCGGTCCCAAAAAGTTGCGCAGTCGAGCTTTAGGCTTTTTTTCTTTTTTCTTTTTTTTCACTCAAGCGCCGTATCGGCAGCCTATTTGAGTTGGGTGAGCGATCCTGTACACACGATGGTGATACAGTGGGAGACCCCTTATCAGGACCCGGCTCCCTCTCTAGTTCAGTATCGAGCAGAAGGGGAGGTGGAGTGGCTTGCGGCAACAGGAAAAACAACTCCTATTCACGATTCACACCTTGAGATTCATACAGTTGAGCTTCAAAAACTTGATCCGGATACGCTCTATCAATTTCGCATTGTAGGGCAAAATAAGCTTCAGAAATTTCGCACATTGCCAGAGAATTTATATGCGCATCCTGTGCGCTTTGCTGTTGCTGGAGATGCGTACTATTTTTTTCGTAGATTTTCTCGAATGAATCGGCAAATTGCAAAAAGCAACCCCGACTTTGTCGTCGTTGGAGGGGATATTGCTTATACTGAGGGGTTTCATACCTGGTTTGGAGGGATGCGAAGTAAGGTGAGGCGTTGGCTTACATTTTGCCACGCCTGGGAGCAAGAGATGGTGGCGCCTGATGGTAGGCTCATTCCGCTGCTCGTCCTTCCTGGTAATCACGATGTCAAAAGGAAAAAGGGAGAGGAGGTTGATGCGAGATTTTTTTATGAGCTTTTTGCTATGCCGAAAAAAGGGATTTCTTACAGATCAATTGATGCGGGGGAGTATCTCTCTTTATTTTTATTAGATACAGATCACATCAGTCGTGTTGAAGGAGCGCAGACTGAGTGGCTAAAGGAAGATCTTGCAGCGTCCAAAGCTACTTACAAATTTGCCGCTTATCACACTGCCGCCTATCCTTCTGTCTATCTAGATTCTAGCAAGTTGCCTAAAAAAATACGTGCTCTCTGGTCGCCCCTTTTTGAACAATATGGCGTTCTGGCCGCTTTTGAACATCACAACCACGCATTTAAACGGACCTATCCGATTAAAGAGGGTAAGATCAATGCAGAGGGTGTGGTCTACCTCGGAGATGGCGCTTGGGGTGTACGTCCCCGGAAAGTCGTTAATGAGAGGGTCTGGTATCTGGCGCGAAGCGCTCAAGTTAACCACTTTTGGCATGTGACACTCAATGAAAAGAGCGCCGCGGCCATAGCTTATAATGTCCGCGGAGCTGTGATCGATGCGATCAGTTTTTCGCCAAAAGCTTCTCAAAAAGCCCTGTCGCCTGTTCCACAAGCTGAGGAATCTCTTCAACCTTAAGCTCTTTTTGTGAAAGAAGAGAGAGTTTGTAGAGGCCGTTGACAAGTTCGTTTGCAAGTGAGGCGTTTTTTTCTTGCAGGGCGTACAGAGAGTTAATTAATTGGTTGTTTGTATTCACAACAAACGTCTGTTTCTCTGCAAAGTCTGGCATTTTCTGGTCCGAGAGAGCCAGGTAGTCGCGCATGCGCCTGGTCTGTTCGTCGATTAAGATAAAGCCGGGGAGTGTATCAGAGGCCAAGCTCTTTGCTTCCACTTCAATGTTTTTCATCCTAAGAGCTGCTCTGATAAAGTCGGCGATTTTGCTGGACTCTGTCTTGCCTTCGGCGTCAAGTAAGCTCTTTTCGCGCGTGCCATCCACAATAATGGGATCAATAGCGCCATCTGCGCGTTGAAATGTGACAGGAGCAAGTCTTCCCTCTAGGCGATTAATCAGGGCCGTATCGATCGGATGGGGAGCAATAAGGAGCTCAATGCCTTTTGTTGTGTAGATGTTGAGCAGGTGAGCCTGCTTGGCATCCGGGGCGTAGAAGATCTTATTCTGATACGTCTCTTTATGTCGCTCGAGGTACTCGTCAATTGTCGTCACCTCTCCCCCTACTGTTTTCCAGATGAGAAACGATCGTGATCTCTCATAGAATTTATCATCTTGCAGAGCTCCAAGCTTAACAATCAGCTCGATATCCTTCCAGGCGGTTAGAAATTTTTCACGGCTGTTCTGGTATAAGTTTGAGAGCTTGTCAGTTACCTTTTTGGAGATGTGAGAAGAGAGCTGGCGCACTGTTTGATCTATTTGCAAGGTGCTACGTGAGACGTTTAGCGGAATGTCGTGGCTATCGATAACCCCTTTTAGCGCTGTTAAATAGTCTGGGATCAGATCTTTGCATTGATCCGAGACAAAGACGCGGTTGCAAAAGAGTTTGATTGCGCTCTTATTCCAATCAAATCTCTGGTGGATTTTAGGGAAGTAGAGAATCCCTTGAACATGGAAGGGGTAGTCGACATTGAGATGGATCCAGAAGAGGGGATCGGCGTCCATCGGGTAGAGCGTGCGGTAGAATTTGAGATACTCTTCATCACTGCATTGGGACGGGTTTTTCAGCCAAAGCGGTTCTTCGGTATTGATGCGCGTACCATTTAAAAGAATCGGGTAGGGTAAGAAGGCGCAGTATTTTTCAAGCATTTCGCGCAATTTATGCTCTTGTAAGTACTCATCGCTCTCTTGATCAATATGCAAACAGATTGCGGTCCCTCGAGAGGTTCTTGTCCCCTCTTCCAAACTGTACTCTGAAGAGCCGTCGCACGACCAGAGAACAGGAAGGCTTCCCTCGCGATAGGAGAGCGTGTCGATGGTGACAGTTTTAGAGACCATATAGGCAGAATAAAATCCAAGGCCGAAGTGGCCGATAATCTGATCTTTTTCTTCTTGTCCTTTGTACTTTCCCAAGAACTCTTCAGCTCCTGAAAAAGCGACTTGGGCGATGTATTTTTCAACTTCTTCGCCTGTCATACCGATGCCGTTATCGGTAATTGTTAAAGTGCGCGCATCGACGTCAAGAACAAGCTCAATCTGGAAGGTCTCATCTGCAACCGAGAGCTCTCCTGCATCGCGTAAAATACGAGTTTTGGAAATCGCGTCACAGCTATTAGAGACAAGTTCTCGAATAAAAATATCTTTTTCTGAATAGAGCCATTTTTTGATGATGGGTAAAATATTTTCTGTGTGGATTTGTAAGTTGCCTTTAGCCATGGGTTCACTCCTTTTTTTTGAAGCTGATTGTATCCTTTTTTCTGTATACAATCAAGCCCTTGATCGGCTATTGTGGGGAGATGAAACGATTACTTGTCGCCCAGCTCAATATGACAATCGGGGATTTTTTGGGTAATGGAAAAAAAATTTTTCATGCACTCGAAGAGGCGCGCCGTCAAAAAGCTGAGATGGTTCTTTTTGCGGAGCTAACGCTCTGCGGCTACCCGCCAGAAGACCTTTTAATGCATGGTAGTTTTTTAAAACAGATGCAGGAGCTTTTAGATCAAGTCGTTCTTGCTTCTTCTGGGCTTTTTATTGTGATTGGCCTTGTGCGTACGCGCCCGGATGTTAAAGGCAAGCCCCTTTACAACAGCGCAGCGGTTATTTCCGATGGCAAGCTTCTCGGCTTTCACGACAAGATGCTTTTGCCTACCTATGATGTCTTTGATGAAAGGCGCTACTTTGAACCGGGCAGGAGTCTCACAACGTGGATGCATCAAGACAAGAAGATCGGGATCTTGATTTGCGAGGACATCTGGGCAAAGCACGGCAATTACGCCATCGATCCGGTCATTGAACTTGCTTCTCATCACGTGGATCTTCTCCTAAACCTCTCAGCCTCTCCCTACCAATTTCAGAAGCCAGCAGAGCGACTCTCTGTCTGTGCGCGTGCGGCGAAACTACTTTCTGCGCCGGTTGTCATCTGTTGTCAGGTTGGGGGCAATGACCAGCTGGTTTTCGATGGCTATAGTAGTTACCTCAATAAACGAGGGGAGCTTGTGCAGCAAGCAGCAGGCTTTAAAGAAGAGTTAATGTTGGTCGATCTAAGGCGAGAAGAAGCCCCTCACCTTGTCCCAGAAGATCCTGTAAGTGATCTATATCAGGCTCTTGTTTTAGGCACGCGCGACTACTTTCATAAGCAAGGCTTCAAAAAGGGCTGTCTTGGACTCTCTGGGGGGATTGATTCTGCTCTTGTCGCAGCAATTGCAACGGATGCTCTTGGTGCTGAAAACGTCCTGGGTGTTGCCATGCCGTCGCGCTAT
>Ga0207073_1064_pt1 | contig 25183 bp, 24 predicted proteins | sample Alteio_BWMinHeat_65_FD_153575 | JGI IMG/M metagenome (GOLD analysis project Ga0207073, IMG submission 153575) | Enriched cells from forest soil in Barre Woods Harvard Forest LTER site, Petersham, Massachusetts, United States -... | ecosystem: Environmental > Terrestrial > Soil > Temperate forest >...
CGCTACAATGAGTTGATTTTTTTTAATATATTCAAATACACTTGTTTCTTGTATTTTCAATCGAGTCACATAAATAAATAAACAAAATACACCACTTAAAATATAAGGTATCCGCCAACCCCATTCCATAAATAATTTATCACTAAAGAAATAAGAAGTGATTCCACCTACTAAAGAGGCAAGTAAAATTCCTAAATTAGCACCGGTTCCAGCAAATGCTGTTATTGTCGCGCGATATTTAGAAGGCGCAGATTCTGCTAAATAAATTAAATTGCCACTATATTCGCCCCCCAAACTAATACCTTGCCAAACGCGAATTATCATCAATAAAATAGGTGCAAATATACCTATGCTATAATAAGTTGGTAAAAAACCAATGAGTAAGGTGGGTAGCGAAATCATGAGTATAGATAATCGTAATGTTTTAGAACGGCCTTGCTTATCGCCCATATAACCAAATATCAAAGCACCAATGGGCCTACAAAGAAAACCCACTGCAAAAATACTTAATGTTTCAATTAAGGCAATACGCGGATTTGTATGCGGGAAAAATAATTGGCTTAAGATAGGAGAATATATTGCAAATAATCCAAAGTCATACCATTCTAAAATATTACCTAAACTGCAACTAATGATTGATCTAAAACGCATAAGTAGTCTATTGAATCGATGAATGGGAATAAAAAATATCATAGTATCATAACATTAGCAAATTTATTCTTATATATTCAGTATGTTATAATAAATTGTTATCTAATTTTTAAAATTTTGGCTAAAGATCCTCAGACATTCTCCATTATGTTGTAAAATAAAGAGATATGGGGGACATATTGTCATGAAGCTTTCAATTAAAAGTTATATTAATATATTACTTATCATGGCATTGGTCATATTAACGTTTAGCAATATTATTGCTTATCGACAAATACAAAAATCTACTTACACTAGCTCTTGGGTCGCTCACACATATAATGTTATAGAAACAGCTACTGATTTACAACTTAACCTAAGAAATTTAGATTTGCAAATCAATCAATCTATTATTTTAAACAAAACATTAACCTCAGAATATTTTACCAATCTCTTGAATGATATTCAAAATGATATATCACATCTGCGTTATTTAACACAAGACAATCCAACCCAACAATATAATATGAATAAATTAGAACCTCTTGTGAATAACAAAATTAATTTTTTACATAAAATTTTAGCTGGTGTTTCAAATAATCAAAATCATAATGATATATTATTTAAGCTAAATAAAAATCTATCTGAATATGCAACATCTATTTTACAACTTACCAATGAAATAAAAAAAGAAGAAAAATATTTATTGCAATTACGAGAAATAAATTATCAATCAAGCACTCATTCTAATTACTTGATGTTAATCTTTGTGGCCAGTCTAAGTTGTAGTATATTATTATTAACTATCATTTTGCTAAATTATTTTTTATCTCAACGAGACAAAGCCGAACAGAATAAAAGGAGTAGTGACAAACGATTGCGATTATTTCTTGAGAGTTGTAAAGATTACGCTTTCATCATCTTAGATCCTAAAGGTTATATTACAAATTGGAACAAAGGAGCAAAAAGAATTCAGGGATATGAATCAAATGAAATCATAGGTAAACATTTTTCAATATTTTTTCCAGAACAAAAAAATAAAGAGCACTACCCAGATAAGGAATTAGAAATTGCCATAAAATACGGCCATTTTGAAGATGAAGGATGGCGTATACGTAAAGATGGTTCAAAATTTTGGGCAAATGTCATTATTACTCCATTACAAGATTCTAATAATCAATTAATTGGTTTTGGGAAAGTCACACGTGATTTGACGAAACAACAACAATCTAAAGATGAAATAATTTATCTATCAAATCACGACGCGCTAACTCATTTATATAACAAATCAGCATTTATCAATTTCTTAAGAAACAAATTACAAAATTCCACTCATTCTATCGTAGCAATTATGATGCTTGACTTAGATAATTTCAAAACCGTTAATGACACATTTGGTCATCATATTGGTGATCAATTGTTAATAATGATTGCCAAACAATTACAAGAAAGCGTAGGTCAAGAAAATTTTGTTTCAAGATTTGGAGGCGATGAGTTTATTATTGTATTGCCTAACATTAAAGATGAAGCTCACGTTAAAAAGTGGGCAGAAATTTTAATAAGTCGTTTTAATAAACCATTTAAAATTGAAAGCCATTATTTTCATATCACCGTTAGTATAGGCATTGCAATTTTTCCACATGCGGGTATTGATGAAGTCACATTAATTAAAAATGCTGATATAGCTTTATATTCTGTAAAGGAATTAGGTCGCAATCATTATCAAATTTACTCAGATAAAATGAGCTCCATTTTCAAATATAGATCGCAAATAGAAAGCATGTTACCCAACGCTATCGAAAATAATCAACTCTTTTTGGTATACCAACCACAATATAGTCTACCCAGCAAACAAATTATAGGTATGGAGGTTCTATTACGTTGGCAACATCCAGAATTGGGATTAGTATCACCGAATGATTTTATACCCATTGCCGAAAAAAACGGAAGTATAATTCAAATAGGCGAATGGGTATTAAAAAAAGCATGCTTGCAATATGTCATATGGCAATCAAATAATTTAATCACCAAAGGTTTAAAACTTTCTGTTAATATATCTCCAAAACAATTATCAGAACGATTTATAAATGCTTTCATTTCTATATTGTACGAAACAAAAATGTCTCCTAATAACTTAGTGCTCGAATTAACAGAAACAGCAGTAATGACAAGTACGATTGACATCGATCCTATTTTTGAAAGTCTCCAAAATATTGGCATAAGCATCTCAATCGATGATTTTGGCATGGGTTATTCTTCATTAAGTCGACTTAAAAATTTACCTATCAGTTCTTTAAAAATTGATAAGTCGTTCATAGATGTCCTTGATAAAGATCCTGATGATGCTGTTATTGTTAAATCTATTATAGCGTTAGGTAATAGCTTAGGTTTAAATGTGATTCCAGAAGGCGTAGAAACTGATGAACAACTTCAGATACTCATCCAATATCAATGCAAAACTGTGCAAGGGTTTTATTTTGGAAAAGAGCCACTCAGAACTGAAGATATGACTCAGTTATTGCAAAGCATGCGCGCTACAACATAGCGCTACAGCGATTCCCGCTAGAGAAGGTTAGCTATGCATTTTTACGCTCCGAACAGCACATCCATGTAGTGTTGTCAATCCTGACAACAAGTCGCTTCAAAATGCATAGCTAACCTTCTCTAGCGGGAATCGCTGTAGCGCGCATGTATATTATTACTTTCCACCATATCCCCGAGGCACACCGAGACCCGAAGTAAAGTCATATCCTCTTAAAGCAGGATAACCGTTATTTCCAGAAAGAATATCCGTCCAATATAGAGGGTAATTTTTTATTGCCCCATTGTAGATAATGGATAATTCTTCTGCGGTTGAACTTGCTCCTGAATGTGCGGAGTTAATAATGCCTGCAAGTGCGGGAGATGCAAGACTCGTTCCACCACTGATAACCCATGCGCCAATGCCACCTGAAGTGCATTGTGGAATAGATTGACATGCGAATTTGCTCGTGCCACCGCAACAATTGTTACCTTGATAATTAGGAGGAGAGCTTGGAATTTGACAACAAAAGACATTAATATTTCTCGCTGCAAAAGAAATATCGGGGGTTCCTCGTTGTGTTCCAACAATTTTTTGGACACTGTTTTGATACACGGGTCGAGCTTCATAACGACTAGGGCCGCCACTCGCTCCTGTTTTACATATAGGATTGCAATCATGGCCCACACCATTATCCCACCACACTTGATCGATATAATTACCTAATGCATCTCTCCTAACACTAGTTCCACCCGCAGCGATCACATAAGGAGAGGTCGATGGATATCGTGCTGGAGCAGAATAATCACCAGCGCTCGCAATATAAATAATTCCCGGCGTTTGATAATAAGCATCTATAGCAGTTTCTCCAGCCCATTCCGAAGCCGAGTTGCTATAAGAAACAATTCCCCTGCCACCATTATAGGTCTGTAAAAGATATTTTGCACACAAAAGACCGTTAATTAAGCCTGTAGTATTGGGCGCATTTGGGTCAAGTGTTTGGAGCCAACCTTGAGTTATTACCATATAAATACTTGCATTAGGCGCCATTGCGTGTGCCCATTCAATATCTATCTCAGGTTCAATATCAATTGCATCATCTATATTAAACGAATGAGCAGAAGAAGTTGTAGTAGCCACTACACAAGGGTTAGCGCCTGAAGGGGTCGTATAATATCTTTGAAAACAAGGTTGATTAGTATTATCTGCATTACATTGTTCAAATTGTCCAGGAAAAAATTGACTATGAAATAACTGAATTTCTGCCAAGGCATTAGGGTCATCCTGTCCATCAATAATCACTATCGCACCTGAACCACCCATGGGAACAGCAGTCGTACCTTGAATTTTGCAACCTGGAAGGTATGCGGTTAAACCATAAATACAAGCGAGAGACGCTGGTGTTTCTCCATAGGCGAGTGGAGATAACGAGTTGCCATAGACAAATGGAATATATAATAAAGTAAGCAACAAACTTATTTTTATTTTTTTGAAGAAAAAATATATCATGCAATCTCCATTTATGAATTTCATTCATTCAAAAAATATTTCGTTCAAAATGTGTAAGCAAGCCCTAAAACCACATCATAGGAATAAACATGCATAGCATGACTGTAAGTCACCATAAAATTTTGAAAATTAGGATAATCAACCATACCATAATCGCGATAATTTGCTTCGGTAAATAGGCTTAATTTTTGTGTGATGGATTTTTCAATACCTAATCCAGCAATAAATCCTATGGCATTTTTATTAGAATTATAAGCGGTGATAGTAGAATTAAAACCGGCTGGCGATTTAAGATAATTTTCAAGTAATGCATAAGAAACACCAAGTTTTAAATATCCTGCAATATCATTTGTAAGCATTAAGCCAGGCACAAGGGTTAAATCAAAGTGATCATTTATTCGCATGTGATTTGAAATAGCACTACTCGATGCGCCACTTTGAAAAGACGCATTGTTAGTGTCAATATTTGCAGAAATATCTCCGCCAACAAAATAATTTTGATTTAAAAACCGACTATAGCCGAGCGCAATACCCGCCGTATAACCATACTGTGTGACGGGTTGTACGATATTTTGTTTTATCGTATCAGTGCGATCGAGATATCTATTGTTAAAATCAGCTTGAAAAACACCTGCATCACCTGCAATATAAAATTTATCATTAGACCCGGCAAAAGCAGAGGTAACATTAAATCCTAATATAGCCATGCAAATTAATTTACTTAATTTCATATTCATCCTATTTCATTATTGCTGTTAGATTTCCAAAGATTTTTTGCCATCGTACAAACCACTTCTTTTTCACCCGATACATGCGGTGCAATACGACAATCCATCGTAAAACTTGCTAAGATATACGTATCTTCACGAGATAATTTCTTTTTCATAGACACTTTGTCAATCATAGCTAACGATGCCATTTTCATGGCTTTTTCAAGATCAGCATCTTTAGCCGAAGTCACAAAGAATTGATCATTATCTGCTTTTAACAGGTTTGGTTTTATCAAGTTTGTGTTTTTTGGCACCATACAATAAACACCTTGTACGCCATTAACGACTTCTGCAATCGGACAGTTCCATGTGCTTAACATTATTTTTTCTGCTTTTTCATGAGAAACACGACGTATATCCATAATAAGTTTTATCGTTTCATCTTTAAGAATGGAAAAAGCTTTATTCAAATCTTTATCATAACCTACAGCAATCCAATCTGTTTTTGTTTCGGCTCTTGGCCAGGTTAATGATTTATTTTTTATGACGTCAATCGTCACATTAAATTCTTCAAATGCCGTTTCAATTGCAGTTAAATCAATTTCTCCATTTCCTTGTCCTGCATGCGAATCTCCTGTCCACACTAATCCGCCTTTTACAAATACTGGGAGATAAAGTGTAGATCCTTCTGTTAATTCACGTAAATCCATATTACCACCAAATTGTCCGGGAGGACCTGAACTATATTTACCTGGTTCAGCACGTGCAACTGCAACGACACCAGGAAATGGGGCAAGCGGCACCATAATACCTGGCAAAAACTGCATCTGCATTTTATTGAGATCTAAATAATAATATTTTACAAAAGGATGTTTGTTTGAAAATATCTCCGGAAAAAGCCCTTTTCCCGGCGTACTATCATTAGAAGCATAAGGACGTGGTACAATTTTGTTAATTCGGATTTTTAAGATATCACCAGGTTCTGCACCGTTTACATAAACAGGACCCGTTAATGTATGAGGGCCTCGACCTTCCACCGCAGTATTCATTTCAGTGATTTGGTCGATCGTGGTACCCGGAACAACTTGATTAGCTGCAGCAGCGAGTGTCTCGTAAACGACAGTATCTCCAGAATTGATAGTTAAAACAGGAGGCGTTGCATTATCAAAAACACCCCACTGGGAAGTTGCTGGGGTTCCGGGGAGAATATAGGTTTTCGTTTTCGATGCCACATTTTTTTGTGGTGCAATCATATGGGTTTGATCAGGAGGTCCTTGCAAAAAAGGCTGGCAATTTTCTTTCTTCCCAGCAAATGAAACATTTATCAGCAAAATGCTTAATACGATATTAAGTATTAATTTCATATGACACACTTCAACCCCTCCCTGGATTAACAAATAGTCCTACCTTATCTTTTTGTTTTAAAAGAATCAAGATATTAAATCTTCTATTTTAACATAAAAATCAAGATTAAAAGCGTTATATAATGTATGGATACTCAATAATAAAAAGGAGGAGTGTTATGAAAAACAATCTTGCTAAGTTATTGTTTACTTGCTTAATTTCATTGGGTTTGTTAACTACTGCAAATATAGCGGAAGCCTATCACTGTAAATGGATTGGAGGTCATTACAATCGGTATGGTCATTATATTCCAAAACATAAAGTATGTTACCACGGCTACCATCATTGCAGATGGGTAAGTCATTATAATAAATATGGTCATTACGTTAAAAAATATAGAGTTTGCCGCTAATAAGAGATATTTTTTGACAGTAACGCATGTTATGGCTTAATATTGCACTGCCTCGCAATGATGTATAACATTCATTGTGAGTCAGTTTGCAATCCTTCTGGAGCTAATCATGAAATTTTATTTTAACGTTATAGGTATACTCATCTTATTGTTAAGTTTGATATCCACTGCTTTTGCCACTTCCTATGCACCACCCATAGCTAAGAAAATTTATTCGTTGAATCATCACTACTTTATCGATTTTAATCCTGACAAAAAAATTCAAAAAGTCATGAAAGTTATAAATAGCACACATGCAAAATATGACTGGCCATTCAGTTATGACATGGAATATGGTGATGAACTTTTTGTTTCTGATAATGGTATACATGTTTTTGTAATAAGATCTAAATTTGTAAATAACGAAGATTTACATAAACCCGCAGTATTGATTTTTAATCCGCGTGGATTACAAGCCTCAATGACTTATAATCAATTATCCACACCACGCAAATATCATGATCGTGAAATAGGTCCTATCGGTGAGTTCTGGAGAATTTGGCGTGAAGATAAAATTTTTATTACACCCGATGGTTTAATGCACATCAAAGTAGAAAATCGTTTGAATGACGTTTTATTTGACTTCAATTCCTATAATACAAAAAATAATTTATTAAAGAAATTTTAAATATATTTGAATGCAGTGAAAAACGATAAGTAAATCAGTGTGATTCACAAAATTTGTAGATACCCTCTCTTTAATCGAATCTCTCTAATTTTTTCAATTAATTTGATGCCATCTTCATAATTAGCGCATGGAATATTTTTCATCCCACCACCTGCATTTTTTAAACCGCCCCAGACTTTTGTAATCACCCATTCACCAAAAAGATCACGCGCAAATAATATTCGATAATAACGTTGATTTTCTGGATTTTCCCATCGATATTGAATCATACCTTAAAATTCAAGCCCTTAGTAAAATGATAAGTTATGATTTTTGATGACATGCCACACATCCATAGCCTGAATTAAATAAAATAGTTTTATCTGGTGAGATATAAGGTTGTTGAAAGTTTTTAACGTTATTTTTTGCGTTTTTTATACGAGATTCTAATAGATTTTTATAAGGCCATTTAGTATAAGATTTTTCAAGTTTCGCGTTTTTATAAATTTTTATAGCAGTTCGCCAGTCACCTGACTTTACTAACATATCTCCCATATTGAGAAAAAATCCCTGGTAATTATAAGGAGCAATCCAACTATTCCAGCAAGCACGTTGTGAACCTCTTTGAGTACGACGATATAAAAAAGGTGCAAAACTAGGATTGGTATGACTCACTTTAGTACCTGCACAACGATTTAATGTTTCCCACTGCCATGCAAGTCCTTCTTTAAATTGCCACGATTGTAGAGAAAGATCCGACATAGGATAACCGGCAGTAAAATAATTAAATTCAGGCCATTCACGTATGGCTTTTTTTAGCGTGAAATAGCCGTGTGTTTGTTCACGCTCATCGTTAGAAATTTTACCCGATATAAGTTGAGTATCGCCTAAAAATCCATGTATACGTGCATCCCCTGAGTTTAATTGATAGGCATCTGCAAAATAATATTTCGATAAAATAATTTCATTGACGATAGTCGGTGGAACCGGTTGAACGCGATTACGTTCCGTAATTTTCCAGATATGTAGAAATCCTAAATAGGTACTTATGCGCGGATCATTTGGATTTTCGATATAGGCAGCTGTCAATAAACGTTCTGATTCTGGGATACCATAATAATTACCCGAATGAAGGGTTTTCCAAAAAAGCGTTTCTGCCTGATTAGCTAATAAGCTAGTTGAATAAACTGCTTCTTTTTTGTGTGTTGTTTGAATGGCAATAGATTCACAACCGAGTAGAAAAAAAGCAAAACTTAAATAACATATTATCTTAATTCGCATATCCATTCGCATCTGTTGTTTAAACCATTTTGCCCTTAATATAGATATGAATTCTAATGTATTTTAAGACATGTTGCAAAAACATGTTTAGACATAATCAATATAGTTTTATTTTTTTACAGGAAATATATGAATGACTCAATCAACAATCAGAGATATTTTTTCATTGGCATTTGATGAAGATGAAGCTAACGTAGATCCTCTTATCATCGCCGAGTTTCAATTAACACGCGCTGAATTACAATACCTTATTTATAAACATGGCCACAAAATCGCGACACTCCAGAGCATAAAGCCATTTCGTACTTTTCTCATAAAGCGCTGGAATCGTATTATCAAAACCGATTTAATTTATCCTCATGCTCCTCATCAAGCCGCCACGCGTTTATGTACAAAAGTGGCTGAGATAATCGCTACGCAATTATGTGTGATAGACAATCTTATGCTTAATAAAAAGGGTGATAAAAAAAAACTAATCTACGCATTATTGATGCCAACGGTTGATTTTTCTTATCATCATATGACGCCTATCAATAAACTTAAGCTTAATGAATTTATTTTGACTGATGATGATAAAGATTTTCTACCTGTTTTTATTATGATGTTGGAAGCTGGAAATAAACGTTCTCTTGAATTTTCAACGCATACATTACGATCGAATCATCGTTATGATATTCGACCATTAACTGAAGCAGAACGTCAACGATTGCTATCTCATTCACTTCCAATCAAAGAATATTATCAAGCGATTCAAAAATACATCTCATTAAAATCTACGAATATTGGAGAAGTCTTGCAAAGCTTTTATAACAAAGACTCGCTTAACGATACAAGTATGATGCAACATATTGTTACGTATGTTGAAAGTTTGGATAATGAACAAAAAAACAGACTTTATACGAGGTCGGCTTATTGTTCACATCATTGCAAAAATGGTACTTTTAAAGATGTGATGGATTATTTCGGCGAAGGAAAATCTCGTATTCAAATAGCACACATCAATCTTCATGCATTCCTACAACGGCATAAATTTAACCTTTTTGCAGAAAAACAAAAATACATGGATCCACTCATTTTGGCTACCGCAAAATTTAAAGATGATATGAAATATTCAATCATCGCCAAACCCACTTATGGAGAAACTGCTCGTCAACGATTAATAGATCAAGTTTATAATCAAACAACGTTTCATAGTGCAATTAAATTTATGCAAACAGCAAAACCATTAGTCGATTATTTGACTGCGATGCCAGATGAAAAAATTCCTCTTTTTACTCAGCTTTTATCTGAAAAAAAACTACAAATTCTATTCAATAATCCTGATGAAAATCATATGCATTTAGCAAGAATATGGCATTTTCTTTCTTCTTCACAAAAAAAATATTTAATCGAAACTATCGAAGATCATGATAAACTGCAAGCTATTTTAAACAGTCAGTCGGATCAAGATAAAAGAACTGATTATGAAATTGCAATAAACTATTTGAAATCCCTATTTCAATCGCATGATGCTGTTAATAAAACCCTTATACATCATTTATTGACTCAAATTAATGATATAAGCAGAAATATCAAAACATCAGAACTTCATTTTTTAACTGAACTCGTACATCGATCTGCCTTACGATTAGATAAGCCATTTCATAAAATAAATAATCTATACTACACAAACATGGTTAATAAGCTTAAAGAGCGCTCATGGGGAGAACGTATCTCAAGAAAAATCGTTAATATGTACCATGTGGGATTAAAATGCATGGGTATATCCGCGGAAAATAATAGTCATAACACATTCACAAGGCTACCATTGCTACCCTATTACTTTTTTTCGCGTTCCGCTCTGCAAGAAGAGCATGCTGTCCCAGACTTTGAGGATAATAAGACGCCTTTTATCTCAAAGTCCTAATATTTCGCATGAATGTTAGATATAATCTTGCTGTTTTCAGAATATCGATAGAATATGACATATGAATAAATCCGTTGCAATTATCGGTGGTGGACCTGCAGGTTTAATGGCTGCGGAAACATTGAGTCAAAGCGGCATCAAAATAGACCTTTATGACGCTATGCCTTCACTTGGCCGTAAACTCTTAATGGCAGGCAAAAGTGGATTAAATATTACCCATTCTGAACCCTATCCTAGGTTTATTACACGTTATGGTAATAAACAAACCCTAATTGGGACATTTCTTGAACATTTCAAGCCTGATGATTTAATAAAGTGGACCCATGAACTTTCTATTGAAACTTTTATTGGCACATCGGGGCGCGTTTTTCCAAAAGAAATGAAAGCTAGTCCTTTGTTAAGAGCATGGTTACAACGATTACAAGCGCAAGGTGTAACCTTCCATTTGCGTCATTACTGGAAGGGTTGGGACCAACAACACCTTATTTTTGATTCACCCCATGGTATGGTAAAAATCAAGGCAGATGCAACTATTCTTGCCTTAGGTGGTGCAAGTTGGCCAAAACTCGGATCACGTGGCGACTGGGTGCCGTGTTTGGAACAAGCTGGAGTAGAAGTTAGGCCATTTCGTCCTGCAAACTGCGGATTCACTGTAAATTGGTCAAAACATTTTAGCGAAAAATTTCATGGCCAGCCGATTAAGTCCGTGATTTTATCTTTTAAAGATATCAAACAACAAGGTGAGTTTGTCGTGACAAAGACAGGCATAGAGGGAAGTCTTATCTATACAGCTTCTGCAAAACTTAGGGAGGAAATAGAATCAACCGGAAGTGCTATCCTTACACTCGATCTTACACCTGACTTATCAAAAGAAAAATTGATCACGGCTCTAGCACGCCCACGAGGTTCGCGTTCGATAACCAATCATATTCAAAAGACAATTGGGATCCAAGGTGCAAAAATAGGTTTGTTATATGAATTTCTTTCTAAAGCAGATATGGGAAATAATGAAAAATTAGCAAACGCCATTAAAGCTTTACCTATCCCACTTTTGGCACCTCATGGAATAGCAACAGCCATTAGTTGTGCGGGTGGTGTGAGCTTTGAAGAACTGGATACCCAATTAATGCTGCATAAAATACCGGGTGTGTTTTGCGCGGGGGAAATGTTGGATTGGGAAGCACCCACAGGCGGCTATTTGCTCACGGCTTGTTTTGCAACGGGTAAAGCCGCTGGCAAAGGTGTTACAAGCTGGTTGCGAAAAAATAAATTTAGATCAGCCATATGACATAGTAAGGCGAAACTGTTACCATTTTACAAAAAATCATCGTATTATAAGCATACTGTCGAGAATCAACTTTGCTATGTTTGCATCATTAAAAAGGATTTTAATATGAAACGCAGTATTCCAGGCATATTATCATTGTTCATTATATCTACATCTTTTGCAAATTCTTCATCGCAATCTGTCATACCTCATCCAGTGGGAAGCTGCTATGGTGGCGGAGTCGTTTTTTATGTCAATAAAGAACCCAATCCTACTGCGGGTCGACAGGGATTAATTGCGGCTTTGCAAGATGTGCCGGATACTCAACTAAACTGGGATCCTTCAGGAAATACAGAAGTCAAGGGTACGTCCTCTTCCTATTTCACTGGAAAAAATAATACTGCTAATATTTTAAATACGATAAATGACATTCCAAATCCGGGAAATAAAACATGGCCAGCCGCGCAAGCGGCTTCTGAATATACCACTTCAGAAACTTGTCCTACATGCACTTCTTGGTATCTTCCTTCACAAGACGAACTTGCAACCTTATATTTTCAATCAACCAATTTTAAGGGTTTTTGGACTAATCCAAGCTGTACGGGAACTTCTCCAAGTCCACAACTCTATTGGAGCTCCACACAATTTGAATCGAATACGGCATGGTATGTCGATTTTAATAGTGGTCGTGTGCTCTATTATCCGACAGTGGGTCCTTTTAGTGTCCGTGCTGTTAGAGCTTTTTAACGACTAGATAATTCGACGAAGCTTTTTTAGCTTTCCACGCTGCGTTTTACTGTCTAAACGTTTTTTTATAGATTGTTTGGAGGGTTTTGTTTTTTTTCGCCTCTTAGGAACTGTATTTACTTTTTTAATAAACCTTGTTAAACGTTGTAAGGCATCTAGCTTATTTTGTTCCTGACTGCGGTAACGTTGTGCTTTTATTACAATGATACCATCCAATGTCACACGATAATCATGAAGATGAAGCAACCTATTCTTATATGAATCCGGCAAAGATGATTGTTTTATGTTAAATCGAAGATGGATAGCTGTCGATACCTTATTAACATGCTGTCCACCCGATCCTTGTGCACGAATAGCTGTTAATTCAATTTCTGAATCTGCAATAGATATATCTTTTGTAATGTGTATCGTCATGTAACTTAGCCTTTTGTCTAAATAATAGTTATTCGACTTGTGGGTATTTTAATAACTCGTTATGCTCGTTACATACTTACTCAAGGCTGAGACATAATGAAATCTATATTACTATTACTGATAGCAAGCTGTTTTGCAACCCATGCCATAGCATCGCAATATCCTACCCCCGTCGCTGCGACCTATTATCCTATTTACAATACTGGCATTGGTCAATACATGGTGCCGACGTTAGATATGCCATTTAATAAAGTCAGTACTGTATTTATCGCATTTGCTCATACTTACCCAAAAGGAAAAGGTGCTATCTTAACTTTTGAAGATACACAACCTGATGAAATCAACCGACTTCCACTTTTAGTAAAAATCGCTCATCAAGTGAATCCTAACATTAAACTTTTAATTTCATTGGGATGGGAACATAATGATTGGACCTATATTAATGATGATTATGTTAATAAAGCAAATCAATTTATACCGAGTGTCATACAATTCATTCGCACCTATCATTTAGATGGTTTTGATATTGATGATGAAGGTATTAATGGTTCATCTGGCTATATTCCTCAAGAGAACTTTGATGCGGTCATCAAAAACTTAAAAAGCGCTCTCGATCAAGCGAGTAAAGAAGATCATAAACCTTATTATTTAACCATCACACCTGCTTTTGGAAAAGCCAATGTCAATATTCAAAATATGAATTATTTTGATTTAATAAATACACAAAACTACGGAGGAAGTGATCCTTCAGATTTTACCACCATGGGCTATCCCGCCAAACAAATTACCCAGGGAATTAATACCGATGGTTGTTATACAAAACTACCCACTACTCAAGAATTTGCAGGAATTTTTAGTTGGAATATGACATCCGATAGCAGCTGTCAATATTACTATACTCACAAAATTGCTGAAATAGTGGGCTATGGCATTCAACCTCATTAATATGGCTTACATTCAAAATCCAAACTGGCAACTTACGTAAATGATGTTGGTAGAGGTATTTTGTATCCTTATCACTCCTAAGGGATCTGCTAGATTACCTTCTACATTGTTGTTGGTTTTAAGAATAACGGGCAATTGGACAGTGGTCGGGAATCCTTTATAGGTGTAACTAACTAGACCATCAGGACCAAAGTCAACGGTATAACAAAGTAGTTGAGAAAATCCGCCAAAATTGTAATTTGAAAACATGACTTGATTACGATTCAATGCAACATTCACAAAAGGTACTGAGGGTCCGAATTTTTCACTTAGGGAGGCTTTCGAATCATTTGCATAAGTCGTTTGAAACAGTAAAATTAATGTACTTGCCAATACTATTTTATAACCCATAATGCTAAACCTCACTTCATGTTCTTCATGGAACATGTTAATCGAAATTTATTCTGTTTTAAACAATCTGTTTACTACGAAACATCCCATGACTAAACTTACTTACACAACATTTTTTCTTAATCTACCGTAAGCGTTTAGCTATCTACACTCCCAAACGCTTACAATCTTGGCTAAATGACTTTTTATTGCATTGCACACCAAGATTTTGCTTTCGTCTTAGAAAATATTTCTTGGAATTCATTTGCCGAGACAGTGGTTACTACACACTGTGACCCTTGAAATAAATACAAATTTTTAGTTATTTCATTGTGATTTGTATCTTTAAAGCAATCAAAGAGTGCATATTGCCATGGAAAAAGAGTAATTGGTTTAAAAAAAGATTGTTGCTCGCTTGCCCTGTTTTCACCGCTAAGAAGTTTTTCGAAATTTGAATCTGTATTAAATTTTAATTCTTCAATGTGCCCATCGTCAAATTTCACTTGAAATTCAATTATATAAAAGTGCTTCTTTGTTACTTCAGATTGTAAGTGATCTTTTGCAATACATCGGGCATATAAAGGGTTCATTATTTATCTCCTAAAATGACTAATATCTGTAATTACCTAATTCAGAAGTGAGCATGCATTAATTTACAAGATTAAGTCAATTTAATAAACTGCGGCAATAATTGTCTGTAATCATTTTCTGTTGCACATAATCTAATTCGATTAAGCATGATACAAAAATATTGATAAGGCTCTATCTTGTTTGCTTTACATGTTTCAATTAGCGAATAAAGGATAGCTCCCGCTTTGGCACCTGATGGGCTAGCATTAAAAAGCCAGTTTTTTCGTCCCAATGCAAAAGGTCTTATTGCATTTTCTATAAGATTATTATCAATTTCGATACGACCATCTAGAAGATAATGATTAAGCTTATCCCAATGTGCAATGCAATAGCGTATCGCTTTACCGATAGCTCCTTGCTCCGAAGTTTTAGGCAAATGATGATCTAACCATTTTTTCAATGCTGCAAGTATCGGCACTGATTTTTCTTGGCGTAACATGAAGCGTTCTCCAGGAGTGAGCTTTCGTTCACGTGCATCCGTTTCTACCGCGTAAAGCTTTCGATAAAATTTCACAGCTTCATGAGCGAGACCCGATGTTTTTTGTCCTTTTACAAGTTCTGCAAAAGGTCGTCTGGCATGTGCATGACATGCAACATGAATGATGTTTTCAGTAGTATCAACCCAGTTATAACCAGAGAAAGCATCTGTTTGTATATATCCTCTAAAACCTGAAAGAAACTGCATGGCATGATAGCCACCACGTGTTTCTTGATATTCATATACAATACAAGGTTTATCACCGCAACCTCGATAAACCCACATATAGGATTTTGTACGATCGTCACGACCCACTTCATTTAATACTTGCAAGGTTGTTTCATCGACTTGCACATAGTCATAAACGATTATCATTTTTTGCAGTAGCTTGACTAACGGCTCACAAAGCTCCGCCGTTTTTAATACCCACCCGCATAAGCTGCTACGCGGCATATCAATTTCCATACGTTGCCACATGGCTTCTTGTCGATACAGTGGAAGATGATCGCAATATTTTGAAATAATGACATGTGCCACAAGTTCAGGAGTTGCTATACTCTTAGGTAGCAATAGCGTTGGCATAGGAGCTATTTTAACGTTTTCTTGGCAGGGTTTGCATGCATACTTGGGACGTACATGTTGAATGACGCTGACTTTGGCAGGAATATACTTTAATTGTTCGCCGACTTCTTCACCAATTCGCACCAAAGTTTCGCCGCAGCTACATACTTTCTCAGCTTCACTGATGTCATAAACCACCTGTTCTCTCGGTAAATAATCAGGTAATGGACGACGAACAGGGTGTTTTTTACGAACATGCGTTTTTACTTCGATGATATCTTCTAGCTCTGCTTTGACTTCGGGAGGAAGCTCTACACCTGCTTCATCAAATAAGTCAGGTTGCAGAATATTTTTTTCAGAAGAGGAAGCAAAAAAGCGTTGTTTTGAGAGGCGAATTTCCTCAAGAAGATTGACATATTTTAGCTTATATTCAGCAAGTTCAGATTGGCTTTGCGCTAAGTCTTGTTGCAAATTAAGAATAATTTTTTCAAGATCATCAGCAGATTTAGGTAAATTTTTTCTTATTGTTTTCATGGCGGTATATTACCAAAATACCGCCATTTTTGCGAACTTTTTCAATAAAATTGTTCTATTTTCGTGGGTTTTCCTGCCTCCATCAGTGTATATTTATCACTCGCTAAAAGCCACTTGAAATGCTCTTCTGTCATCGCAATACACCCCGTCGCATCACGAGCAAACATATATCGTCCTTTTTCTAACCGACGATACCACAAGGTGAAAGCATTCGTTTCGTAATAAAGTGCTTTTAGCTTATTGCCGCTTTTACCACGAAACAAATAAAAACTTCCATCTACTGGGTTTCTTTGTAGTACATCAGCTACCAACTGACATAAGGTATCAATGGATTTACGCATATCCACGGGATGTGTGTAGAAAAATATATTTGTTTTATCTAGAATCAACATGTTTTAAAAACCTCTAGAAGATTTTTAAGATGTGTTGGATGAATTGTGCTTTGAAAAGTGAAGCGCACGCCATTCGGTAGGACCATGTGAATATCGCTTGCCATGGCAGGTGGCTCTTTTAATTTGATAGGAACGAGTGACGGGATGGATATTTCTGAAGGATTATTTTGATGTTTAAATATCCCTTTGTAGTAGGAGAGTTGACTAACGTCAATTCCTTTTTGTTCGCAAAATGTTTTTTGCGTGAGGCCGCTTTTAGTTTGTTCTTCTATCCATAATCGCCATTGATCATGACGTTTTTTTTGTTCTTCTTTTTGCATGGTCCTTCTCCTGTTTAAAGAGAAAAAGAATGCATGAGTTTGTATTTATAAAAAAGATGTATTTGGCGGAACGTTTACAATCTACCCTATCAAGCACAAAATAATCCTGCAAACCTACACCTATCATATCCTATAAAACTCACACATAAAAAAGGGGTCCTAGGTTGATTTTATATGAAAATCAATAAGTTACAGATTTTTTTTCCCTGGGAGAAATTATTTTAACATCAATTGAAAGACGACTGCAGCTTGGCTAAACAAGTTTAGCTATTTTCTTAAATTTCCGCCTACTTTACGAACTACATTCAACCGTTTCTTGAGACGCTAAAAATTCTGAATATGAAATAACTTTTTCAATAAAGTCAGATTTTTTTTCTTTAATGTAGCGACAAAATTGATCTTGAACCAAAATATTTTTCAGGCCTTCGCGAACATATATTTCATAATATAATCCTTTGTGAATATACTTTTCAAAATCACTTAGCAAAATGACTTTATTACGCCCACGCATTCTATTTAGTTTTTTAATAATTTCTTTATCAATAAATCGACTATAAGCTATGTCTTCAGATTTATTATTTTTTGAAATATTTTCCTTAACGAGGCTATTTTTATTTCGTTCAGAAGATTTTACAGATTGATAATTATCTTTCATTGCAGAAATAAGATATTTTGCCAAATTTTTTATAGTTCCTTTTATATAACTAGATGATGACTCCACAACAGCTATTTTCTCGCTAATATAACTTTCTTCATAAGTTGATAAGACATCTTCTATTTGTGAACTTGATAATCCAAATTGATTTCTTAATGTTGTGGATAGAGGTACTACTTTATCATCTACACACTGATCTATCATTTCTACTTTAGTTTTAATTGAAAATTGTATCGCAGTCACTTGCCGACCTTGTTTTTGAAAGGATGGAGTAATAAAGATTGGAGAAAATGTATTTACCTCATCAATTGCTTTATTCAATACACGATTCTTAAAATCACGAAAAATTTTATATTTACCTTCCTCTATACCCATTAATTTTCTAAATTGAGATATATCAAACCAAGGCGTTTGATTAATATTTTGGTAACGTATGCAGTTTTCATATAATGCAAGACCATAGGTAGACTGGAATTTAGCTTGAACAATCATACTGAGTCGACCATACAGTTCTGGTCGATGAAGTAATTTCTTCATTTTATTACTATAAGAATAGGTACATACAGCACCATCAATACTAGCGTCTGCTATCATTGAGCTAGCATTCCAAACACCTTCGCTATCAATCTTGTTTCCATCCACTAAATTCCATTCGATCACAGTTGCTAATAAATTAACCAATGACTTCTTGATTGTTTTATGATCATTGCTATCATAGCCAATTAATTTGCAAAGCGTTGGTATGTGTATTTCATGTTCATCCTTATCTAGCAATTGATCGTATGCATTAAAAAGCAATGCATTAGCAATTTTTCGCTGTAGCAAGGATAACTTGTTATTCGAATGAATTGCAGCCACATGTTTTTTTAGTTCTAGTGTTTTTTTTCTCTCAACCATGAGTGATCGCCTCCATATACCATCCTGTAACTGTCACATTAGAGCGTGATAAATCAATCCTGTAATGCCACACCTCACTAAGACATTAAAGGGCTAATTTAAATTTCAATGTTCCACGTATAACATGATGCGTATTTAATTTTTAATAAAGTCTATAATATTCAACAAGTTAAGTGATAGTTAAGTCACTTAACTATTATGAAAGCAAGAGTCTTTGTATAATAGCAGTCCTTAATATCCTGCTTTGAACACCCTCAATCATGGGATAACTCTTTCGAACATTTTCCATCGCGTTTTCTAGTTTTCGCTTTAACTCTTTCAAAATGACGACAGACTCCATTTTTTCAAAACCTTTCATGTCATCGCTGAGTTTTACTAACTCCGGATAATTACTCATATCTAGTAGATTTTCGACAGATTCAGAAACCCAGCGACTTTTTCCTTTAATTTCATATCCGTCGGTAATCACTCTTTCTTTAAATTCCTTTTGGAGGCTTTCTGGTAATACAAACGCTATTTTAATTTTATTCGTCATGGACTCACTCACTTAACATGAAGTTCTTCTAATTTTTTAACTAATTGTTTGAAAGTATCGGTAATAGATTTGTAGTCATTCCAGTCTATATCTTTAAAATAATCCGAAATATGAGATAACAAATTATGACTCAATACTGAATCAACTATTAATCGTGCAACATTAACATTTTTAGTCCCGCCAAAATTAACTGCGCTTAATTGCCTACCTCTTTTTTCTATAGACTTAATCTTTCCCAACTGGTTTTTTTCTAATCCAAGCTCAGCGATCATTTTTAATTTTTTAAGCTGTGCTCCGTTTAGGCATGCATCAATCGCATTTTTTCTAATATCAAGCGATTTAATATTAGAAAGCAACGCAGCTTTCTCTAAGCTTTTAATCTTATTTTCATGAATTAAATTTTTTATCTCTTGATCACTTATAAGAACAGCTTTGTAATTAATAGCATGTGGTTTAGTACAACCAATCAAATTACTAAGCTCGGTAATCGTAACTTGATCAAGTGTAGTGCCTTTACTATTTGCATAGACTGAAACAATTTTTTCTAAATTTCGCAACCTTTCCCAAAGTGTTAAATCACTACGTTCAACATTTTCAATCCATTGAAGTACACTAATCTTGAGTGAGCTAGGTTTAACATCTAGGATTTTTGCCTGAATATCGTTAAATCCTGCAATAATTGATGCAAGAGTTCTACGCTCACCAGCAATCAATCGATATTTTTCCGCATGTTTATACACAATAATAGGATTAAGAATTCCTTGTTCTTTTATAGAATGAGCTAAAGTTTCAAGACTTTCTTTTTCCTGTGTTTTGCGAGAAAAATTAGGATCAGATGTTGAAATACCCTTATATAACTCGTCAATATTAATTAAAAAATCTCTTGGATTTTCTGGATCTACTTCAATTTTCTTTATGGGTATAATATCGACTCGCAACTCACCAGAGTAATTATGGGCTGCTGATATCGTTTCTTCTAAACCACTGCTTAAAGCATTACCAATATTAAAAACTTTTTTCTTAGCCATTGAGTACTTTCTCCATAATAAATGAACAAGCAGATTCATATTCCTGACGAGCTACATTACCTTTCGGTAGTTCGAAAATACTTTTTGGATTTGCATCTTCTACTAAAATCTCAGTATAAATGGCGCGTTTTTTAATGAGATGCGGCATAACATAATCGCCCACACTATTCATTTTGCTTAATCCAGATAGAAATTGTTTATGGAGTTTTATATCTCTAACCTGATTGGGTAATATTCCGACTAAACTGATAGGGTTATTTTTTGACCTACTGTACGATTCTTGTTTCCATAATTGCAACATTCCATAAATACCTTCAATAGAAAATTGTTCCATCTGAGATGGAATAACAATATGACTTGCTGCTTTAATTGCAGCAATAGTCAGTGGTCCTTTGGATGGTGGAGTATCAATAATGATAATTTGGTATTCATTTTGCACATCTGGAAGCTCTAAAAAGCGTTTTAATTGTAAGTGTACTTTTTCAAGGACTTCACTTTTGGTAACAGCTTCAGCATCTTGAAGTTTACTTGAATGTGCTGGAAGAAGTTCTAAATTGGGTATTAAAGTTGGATATGGTATAACTTCTTGACCGTAAAAAATATTACCTATACTACTTCTGCCATCCCAGGTATGGTCTTCATTTGCATCATAATCTGGGTGAAGAGAAGGAATTTTACCGCCTTTATTGGCTGGATCATATTCCATAGGAATATATCGACCGGAAAAATTAGCTTGGGGATCCATATCAATCACTAATGTTTTAAGTCCTAAAATTAAAGCAACATACTCTGCAAGCATGATAGAATTTGTTGTTTTTCCTTCACCGCCTTTATGTGTTGCATTTACTATTATTTTTGCCATTATGATCTCCTGATTAAATTCCTTTGGCATAACTTATGCTTAAGAGCATAACATATGCTTTTATCGATGTTAATATAATAATAAAAAAAAACCAACTAACAAACCGTTTGTATATTGTTTTATATGTTTAATATTGTTTAAGTTAGGTAACTTATTGTATTAAATAAAAATTATTCGCATAAGTGCGACAGTTACAGGATTATATGTGACAGTTACGGGATTATATGTGACAGTTACAGGATTGAGATGTGACGGTTACAGGATAAAATAAAAATTAGTGTGACAGTTACAGGAGAAATGTGACAGTTACAGGATGAATAGCTAACCTTTGTTAGCGGGAATCGCTGTAGAAACTTAACGTTCTATAATAGCGGCTATACCCATTCCACCCGCCGTACAAATACTGAGAAGAATACGACCCTGGCCTTTTTCTTTTAGTATTTTTGCTGCGGCTGCAACTAATCTTCCACCTGTTGCTGCAAAGGGGTGACCTAATGCGAGGCTTCCACCTTTAACATTCATTTTTGATCGATCAATGCTACCTAATGGGTGATCACGTTTTAATACATTTTTGCAATATTCTTCTGACTCCCAGGCTTTTAATGTACAGAGAACTTGACCTGCAAATGCTTCGTGAATTTCATAAAAATCGAAATCTTGAAGTGATAATTTGTTTCTATCGAGTAAATGCGAAACGGCTATAGTCGGAGCCATTAAAAGACCCGCGCCGTGGACAAAATCAACAGCCGCCACTTCGCAATCCACAAAATAAGCATCAATAGCTAGACCTTTTAATTGAGCCCATTCAGGCGATGCCATTAATACCGCTGAAGCACCATCTGTTAAGGGTGATGAATTCCCTGCGGTGATTGTGCCTGATTCAGATTTATCAAAAGCCGGCTTTAATTTAGATAATTTTTCGAGATTTGTATCGCTACGCGGAATAGTGTCTTTTTTTAAACCATCCATGGGTATAATCAAATCATCATAAAATCCTTCTTGATATGCCTTTACTGCATTTTGATGCGAAGTGAGCGCCAATGCATCTTGATCTTTTCTTGATATCTTCCATGCTTTCACCATGAGTTCGCAATGTTCTCCCATTGATAAATGGGTGCGAGGCTCACAAACAGCAGGCAGTTCTGGTATAAGCATATTGAATCTAAAACTTTTTAATACCGATAATTTTTCTTTGAATGTTTTAGCATTTTTAAATCGAATGAGAAAATGCGTTAATGATCTTTTACCAATCAGGGGAATATCAGAGTTTGTATCACTACCTCCCGCCATGCCTGATTGAATTTGGTCGCTTGCTATCTTAAGAGCAATAATGTTTGCGGCTTCAAGGCCAGTGCCACATGCGCGTTGGATAGTTAAGCCAGGCGTTTCTGGTGAAAGAAGGCTACCTAATACGACTTCTCGCGCAAGATTCCAGTCAAATGGATGATTCATGACAGCACCAAGCACAACATCACCGAGCGATTCTCCCTGAATACCCGCTTTTTCGACGATATGATTGATGACGGGGACAAGTAAATCTTGATTAGACTTACCGACATATAGCGTTTGTGATTTAACAAAAGGTGTACGCGAACCACTTAGAATGGCCACTTTTTTACCAAAACTCATATTGACTCCATAGTGTATTTTCAAAAATATTAGCTTGAGAAGATTAACATAACACGATTTTTGTCAAATCTTCCTATAACTGTCACAAGTAGAGTAAAATACGCACATTCATTGACATACTGTAGAAATAGAATTACTATTTTTGTAAGAATAGATTATTTGTTATCCATTCAACCATAATAAAACATGCATCTATCACATGAGGTATATATGAAACGAGTATTTTATGCATTATTAGGTATAGCTTGCGTAATATTTATGGGAGGAATGAGTATTTCATTGGTATATGCAGAACCCACAAATAATGTTTCTGGCCGATCATTTAAAATCACTTTTAACAATCAAGCGAATAATAAGAATATTAAGCATGTTTACCTGGTGCTTAAAGGCAGCATTGGAGGCAAATCTTGCTTTATCAAAATATCTCCCAGTGATAAGGCTGTGAGTCCATGTATTCCTGTAACAGCATCCATTAAACCGGTAGATTATGCATTTGATGCAGTAAACAATGTAACTTTTAGAGTACCGCCACTAAGTTCAGGCAGAATGTATGTTTCTATCAATAAACCACTTGTCATGCATATTAATGCAGATGGTACCGTTGCTGAACCATCGGTGTATGATAGCAATCCTATATCCAATCCAGATTATAAAACGATGTTTGATAAAGTTGAATTTACATATAATGAAAACGGAAGTACTTTTTTTAATCCAACTGCCGTTGATTTTCTTAGCTTACCTATTTCTGTTGCTCAAAATAAAAATGTTTTTGGTTTAACAACAGATCGTGAAACTGCATTTTCACAAATTCAACGTACTTTCGATGAAGAATTTCCGACACGCGAATATCAACGCTTATTTAAAAAAGATAATAATGTTGTCTTACGTATTTTAGCACCCGGCCGTGAAAGCAATTTTTTTGACGGAAAATATATGGATCCTTATATTGATTGGTTATTCAATGAGTATTATTACAGTAATGATGGCAAAACGGCAGCTCACACACTTTCCATACAACTGGTAGAAACGAGTGGAGTGATACCTGGTAAACCGAGAATATTGACCGAAGAAGAGGGAAAGTTTAAAGGATTTGTTAAGACGGTAGATCATGAGAAAGTATTAGTTCTGACGAATATATTAGGCGATATCATTAATATTAAGCGTTCATCCTTTACCTCAAATAGCTTGTTTATGGCGGCTATGGATAATATTGAAGTGAAGGTTAGCGACCAAGTTCGTAATCGTATTGCGGCACAAATAAAAGATCCAACACAAGCGATAAATGCTTTAACTAATGGTTATAAGGCAGTCACCGTAAAGTTTATAACGTCTGCATGGGCGGTGGGTTTATTACCTATTCCGAATGGCGATGTGATAGATCAACAATATATTCGTGACAAAATTGGGACTGATGTAAGACAAATTTATGCAGAACGTTTTGCGTTACCACCAAGTTTGAAAAATCGTGGGCCTTGGTTTCAACTTTATGGTAAAGCCATTCATCTATTAACGCCTCATTTATATGCTTTTCCTTATGATGATGTATTAGGGCTTGATGGTACGAATGCGGAGAATGATGCTTTTCCTGCGGTTGTCACCTTACATAGCATGGCAAACACAGTTGTGCCGCTATCTAATTAATCGTTGGATGAAAAGATAGAATGGGCAAGTTCTTTGCCCATTCGAAAAAGCCTCAATGATTTTTTTTCCATTTCATTTCTAATGTTTTTACCATCAAATAAACCGTTGGTAAAATAAATAAGGTAAAAAGAGTACCGAAGCTTAGGCCACCAATAAGAACTGTGCCGATGGTATGTCGCGACTCATAGCCTGCATCATGAGACATCATTAAGGGTATAGCTCCAAAAATCATTGCACCTGTTGTCATTAATATCGGTCTTAATCGCAGTGAAGAGGATTGTATAATGGCTTCCATAGAAGACATGCCCGACTTTCTTAGT
>Ga0207073_1065_pt1 | contig 24653 bp, 24 predicted proteins | sample Alteio_BWMinHeat_65_FD_153575 | JGI IMG/M metagenome (GOLD analysis project Ga0207073, IMG submission 153575) | Enriched cells from forest soil in Barre Woods Harvard Forest LTER site, Petersham, Massachusetts, United States -... | ecosystem: Environmental > Terrestrial > Soil > Temperate forest >...
TACATACTTGACTCATTTTTCATAAACTGGTTTCTAACCTGTTTGTCTGATCTTGACATACTGATTAATATTAGATCATGGATGTTGACGATAATGATATGTCTGATGAGGGAAATATGGGAAAGCATGCATATACTGCACTTGTAGTTGATGACGATGAAGACACGGTTAATCTTTTTACTGAATTTTTAGAAATTTATGATGTTACGGTGGTAGGCAAGGCATTTGATGGAAGGCAAGCTACCAAGATATTCCAAGATATGTCTCCTGATATTATCTTCTCTGATGTGATGATGCCAGAATATGATGGATTTTATGCACTTGAAAATATCAAGAAAATAAAACCACAGGCAATCATGGTAATGATTACAGGTGATGTGAGGGCAGATACTATACACAAGCTAGAAAAATTAGGTGCGGATGCAATAATCTACAAACCGTTTGACATGCAATCTGTAATGAAGACAGTCAATAGCCTACTTGCAAAGACTGTATGCACAACATCAAATACATAGACTGGTAATTTTTTTACTAGTTACTATCATTTACTTGTAATTCCTCTTTTTGAATGTGCTCACGTTCCAGAACCTATTCCTGGCAGAGTGCCTGCTGCAACACCTGGAGAATATGTATCCAGGATGTGGTTTGTGAGAAATTGTGATAGAGCAGCAGTAGTACCATACATCGTAACTCCTCCTAATACTGTCAACATTGCAATATTGAAGCATACTGTCTTGAACATGCCTCCCTGACCCACTTTTACTGCTAACGCGTTGATGGTTGATGTGATAAGTATGACTAGTGGCAACATCATGTGGATGAAATTTGGATCAATTGGACTGAGTGTAAATGCCTGGTTTGATACTGGTACTGTTGATAACAGTGTGTGAAATACTTCGATTAGTGTACTCATCAGGCCAAAGATTGCCATTGTAAGTCCATGTAGTACGATTATGATTGTCTCAAAAGTTCTTGATGTCTGCATCCTTTTTGATCTAAGCTCGTTTAGTTTGGATGAAATCTCTGCAACCTTGTTACCTACCTGGTTCATGTCTGCTCCTTTGAGGAGCGCTCTTGACATTATTGTATTGCCAGATTCAATTACTGAAGTTCCCGCCTCCATCGAAAATATCTCAAAGCAAATTTCTGGATTTATCCTGTTTTTTACTCTATTCTTAAAAGCAATAATTTGTTTTTGTAATGGTCCAAAATTGCTTCTAAGTACTGCATCAAGTGCCTGCCCCATGGAACCAACCATTGTATAAATCTCTCCAAAATGTCTGATAAATGGAGGGTACCACTCATCATGTTCCCGTAATTCTGTTTCCATTCTTTTGGCTATAAATCCCGGAATGAATAACGGTGCCACTGCAATGACTACGACAAGTGTGAGTGGTACTAGATTGGTCACGGCAAGAACTATGCCGATAGAAATGCCTGCACCCAATGCTGCAAATAATGCCATTCTAAATTTTGGCGTGGTATCGTGTTTTGTTGATGCTAGTTTGTCTTTTGGAAAGAGCATGTACATGATTACTATGAATGAACCCATGCTTACTATGACGCCAACAAAAGACATGATGAATATTGATTCGGAATTGGAGTTTCCCATGAGCATTGCCATGATTGAGTTGGCGGCGATCATGAAAGACGCAGTTGATGAAATTGTATAAAACATCTCAAGGAATAGTTTCTGGGTTTCCAAGTTGCGTTCATATCTTATTGTATATGTGTGGATGGCAAAATTCATCTCGTCTGTGAAGAATATTCTCAGCTCATCTCCAAGTCTTATCACTTGAGATAGTTTTACTAGTAATTGCTTTAATGGGTCTGTATTATCCTTTAATTTTGCAGCAATCATTTCACAAGACCTTGCCAGACCGTATCCCCACCCTACCCCCAGCCGAAATTGATTTTACATTGTTAGTGCATCCATTAATCACAAGATTTTTGGATTTTATACCTTACAACTACTAATAAGATCATCAATGATGTCATATAGAAAAATTACATGCAAGTTAATTTTAATAAATTACCTGCAAATAAGACATGTCAGGATTTGATTCCCTCATAGGGAAATCCCTAGTACACATAATAAAGAAAAATCTAGGTCAGAGCACATTAGAAAAAATTGAAAGCCAAGTATTTGAAAAATTTGGTATAAATTTAACTCAAGTATCCAGTGATTTTCCAAAATTAGACCTTATCTTCAAAGAGTGTTTTGGGGACGGAGCAAAAGGGATGGAAAAACAGTTACTACAACACATAATATCAATTCAACAAAACAAGGTAGGAAACAATGAATTGGTAACCATTGAAGATTCATACATCAATAGAATAATACTTGAAGCAATAGGCGACGATGATAAAAAGAATATTTTAAATGCGGTTCTAGATAAACCAAGAATAATTTCAGAGATATTAGAGATTTGTAAAATTCCACAGACATCCGGATACCGAAAAGTTAACAGCCTCATCCAAAATGGATTATTGATAATCAATGGATACGAGTCTACAGAAGATGGAAGAACCATAAACAAATACCAACCAGTGTTTGATAATATTCAGATTCATGTAAAAAAGAACAAAGTCCTAGTACAAGTCCAGCTAACAAAAGAATATCTTGACAACAGCAGTATCTTTGGCATGCATTTTCAAAACTTAGTAACTCATGTTCCATGATTATCAAATTTTTTGCATAACAATACTATGAATGATGTTTTACATGTGTAACATTCCATTACACACAGATCCCTAAAGAGTGCTAATTGTATTAGAGTAACATGACAATGGATACAACAAACATTTCAATTTCAGAAGCTATGTTAAACATACAACCAAGTGAACACGAAGTATTATATGATAAAATTAAAAATGAGTTGTCAAAATTTGGATTAACTTCAAACCAATCAAAAGTTTTTCTGTTTTTAGAAAAGAATGGCTCAAGTACAGCCACTCAAGTAAGCAACGCCCTCAAAGTACCAAGAACTGAAACCTATCACCTATTAACAAACTTACAAAACAGGGGCTTGGTATCCGCATCTTTTCAGCATCCAATCAAATTCATTGCATCACCACTTGATACTGCCATAAACATATTGATCAATACAGAGAAGGAACGAGTAAAGAATCTGGAAAATAAAGAGCGAGATATAGTAGCACTCTGGAAAACTTTACCTCATTTTGGAATAAATAAAGAAGAAGTAAGCGATGGAAAATTCCAAATTTTACAAGGTCTAAACCAGATGTCTGGTAAAATAAGTGAAGTTGTTACAAATGCAAAGAAATCCATCCTAATGCTTGCTACAGAAAAAGACTTGATGAAATTCTATCACGCAGGCCTTCTAGAACTATTAAAAGATTCCAAAGTAGATGTGCAACTTGTTTCATCATCTTCAAGTAAAACAGAGTACATTTTTTCAGATTCTCTGAGAAATAAAGTAAAAAGAATGCCACAAAAAATTAAAGAGGATTTGTGTTTCATCATAAAAGATGATGATGAAGTAATATTATTCATAAAGAAAACTAACGAAACTTCACAGAACATGTTAGCCATGTGGACAAACTCTTATTCTATGACATATACGTTAAAATTATTATTTGGTTATATTTGGTCAAATTCCCGATATTTTAAATCTAAAAATAACAAATAGCGGAAATAAGTTTTCAATACAATAAAAAATAAACAAATCTAAAGTACTGGAGAGTGTATTAATTTCAAAATTAAATCTCCATACATAATCTGAATTATGAAACCGCCCGTTATGTATAACACATAAGGCAAACCGGGTGTGACCCACACATCAGACCCATTGCAAAATGATGTTTTTTCTGCATGTTTTGGTGAAAAATCAAGATGTCGCTTTCCATCCATTATCTGTTCAATACAGAAGCTGTGTTTTGGATTCTTTGTTCTATATCCAACAAACATTGCCACTATTTTTTTTAAACTTGATTCTTCAATACCATTGAAGATATCATTACCACGAAGGATAGATACCATATTTCGTGCCAAGTTGATAAAAAGTGGAATTACAGTAAGAATTGAAGCGTTTTCAAGTGTAGTGAAAGGAGATATTGGAGATGAAGTCAAGCTAGACAAAGGAGCAAGACATGAAAGAACTATCAAACATAATGCATCTGCACCTCCAAAGATTCCAAATCTCCATAGCATCAAAGCAATGGGAGCTACAATCAGTGACAAGCCCATAGTTTTTAGATCAAACCAAAAATTAGGACTGGCAAACAGTAGCAACACTGCTACACCAGAGAAACCAATCCACAACTTGTCATTAATTTCTCTTTTTTTGAGATCTATTATAGATGCCAATCCAAGCATAACCAGAGATACTAGAATTCTCACAACATTAAGATCAAAAAAACCATCTAACATCGCACTTTCTCTCCGGGCATAGAATAGATTTGTGCTACAATTTCCAAACTTGGAAGACCAATCTTATATCCAAGAGATCGAGAAAAAAGAGCATGAAATTTTTGCCATCTTTTCACAATCCAAAGACTCGAGGATACACCACATACTATGCCATAATTCTCGTAGTGGTAACAAGCGTGGTAATTCTGACCACATTTCAAGTGATACATCAAAACATCATCCAAAACTCGATGACATTCTTTGAAGGATATTTTTCATTATTCATGTTAATCCGTAATGAGAAAACTGGCAACGAATTTTTAAGACATGTCACATATGTCAAATCACTCACAGCATCCTAATTTTCCTTTACGTGTGATACTTTATCTTTTAATTCTGTAATCATTTCTGATAGATTAATTTTTTCAGATATTTCTTCAAACATTTCTCTTTTCTTAAAGATCAATATTCCAATTCCTGCAACCAATGGTATAACTAACATTAGAGGATCGATACTGCCTAGTATTGATAGGTTATTTTTTGGAATATTTTCAGATGGAGTACTTGCAAGTGGGGCATTAATTGTGATATCTTTTGAAGATGTGGTTACTTGGTATAATCCACCTGAGACACTTGCTTCAATGTGAACTTGTCCAGGATTATCAGCGATAAAAGTCATTTTTGCAGTCCCATCAGGATGGATGTCTGAATCCATACTTTGAATTTTTGCTCCATCTACTTTCCAATCAACTTTAAGATCTTTTAGCGGAACTTGTTTGTATGTAGCAGTTATTTCAGCAGATATTGGAACACCTGATTCTCCAAAATCAGCTGCCTGAATATTTACATCCGGGGTTATGCTTATCACATTAACATCAAATTTTGACAGAGGGATTTCATTTGCAAGAAGTGCAATTTCTGACATGCCTTCACTTTTTGCATGAACATTAAAGGAGTAAAATAAGAACCACTGTTAATTTTCACACTGTCAGGCATCTCAATAATTGCGGGGTCATTTGAGACAAGTTTTATGACTACATCATGATCAGCATATGCCGGAATTTGTTGACCATCCAACAATTCAATTGAAAATGTATTTTGAAGTCCAGCGGTAATTTTTTCAGGATAATCAAATTCTATCGATTTAGGATTATCAGATATGCCCTCTATTGAGAAAGTGGAGGAAAAAGCTGGAGATATCACAGATAGGCTCTGCGTACCGTCTTTTAGTAGCATGCCATCAGATATCAGAATTGGTACATCTTTGTGCATCGACAACGTTCCTGTCTGAATAGAGTCAGATGGTGATACCATCAATGATAATTCGTCAGTAGAAAAACTAAGAGCGTCAGCCTTTGTAAGATAATAAGCAATAGGAATTTTTGTATGGGTTAAAACTTTTGGAAGTAATGACTCGGCCTTTAAGGAAATGGAATCTATTGGAACCGAGCTTATTGACTGGGCGACAATTTGAGGATTATCAGTAACAACATCAAGAGTAACAGGATTTGCGGTTTTACCAACTTGTGCAAATACAAGTGCAGATTGTGAACCGCGATCCATCTGTACATCAGAGATTGAAACAACAGATGGATCAGAAGAGTCAATTTCAACTTTCAGATTATCCTTTGCGATAAGCATTTGTCCAGACGGATCTTCAAGATGTATAACACCCACAAGTTCTTTTTGGCCAGTAGCAAGAATCGGAAGAGAATCAAGTCTGGCAGATTTTATATCAAGTAAGGTGTTGTTAGTATTACTAGTCAATTGCACAGGAGGGGAAATTAGACTTCCAGTCGCAGAAGCAACTACATTAAAAGTTCCACTAGTTCCAGCAGTAACTTCAATTGGCACATATGCCCAGTAAGTTCCTTTTTTTATCATTGCTTGTTCTCCAATTTGAAACAATGGGCTTTCTCTGCTAGTGTTAATTGTGCTAATACCGCTAGCATTTGTTATTTGCACCTTTACAGGAATGTCATTTTTTGCTAGAACTGGATTTCCAGATTCATCATGTAGTTGTACAACAGCATATGCAGATGAAGCCGCATAAGCATTAATTGTTTTTGGATAAACATATAGCTGTATAGTATTTTGAGAATTAATATTATTAACAACAATTGATGTGGATACTGATTGCATAGAAGTTGAGGAGGCAGATAGCTGTGCAGTACCTGCACCGGTCACCACAATTGATCCAGTGGCATAATATTCTCCTTTCTTTATTATCAGAGTGTCATCTTTTGGTGTTACGATATTATTATCAGATGTAGATATTGATACAACCATATCAGATGCAACAGGAGTCGGAACATCATTATTGTTAGTACTTTCTACTGCAATGTAACCATATATCGGACCATTTGTTGCATACGTGGATGGAGTTGCTTTTATCATTAATTTTGTTGCAATATTGGAATTAGTGTAGATAGTTAGATCAAACTCATTTGAAGCAAATCCAGGTGCTGCAAGTGCAATCTTGACATCACCTGCAGTAAAAGCCTTTATTTTCACATTTGATATCATATGAGTTTCATCTTGTTCAATACCCATTACTTGTACTATTGATGGATCAGATGATGTTGCAATCAATTTGTCAACTGGAATATCACCAGTTGTTGAATAAACCTCTATAACACCTTCTGAATTTTCTACAATTTTTCCAGGGATTATCTTCATCCCCAGATTTGCAGGAGTCAAGACATCAGCATATGCGGGAATGGCTATGAATGGCACAAGCACCAACAATAATAGGTATTTCAAATTATTAGTACCTGACTTAAAATTCAATATAAGATCAGGTATGACTTTTTTTATGACATACTATGACGATGCTGGTTTTGAGAGTATAGACCCAATGTTGATCACGTGTAACTGTATCATGCCAATTGAGATCAAAGTAACAATGGTAAGCAATATGGAAAACATGAATCCTCCTGAATAAGCTCCTTTAGTAATTTTACCAATAAAAAGACCTGCAAGCCATGCCTGAACTACAACTGCTATTGATACCACCTCAAGTAACGAATTTGATTGTCCGGACTGCTCATTACCATTATGAACAATATTTTTTCCTTTATCAATTTCAGAAAAAGAGTCTATCGTAAGTAGTGTAGTAAATCCAGTAATAATTATCAACATAAAGCCAACTATAACATACGGCTGTAACATGTCACGTTTATTTTTTGTAATATTACGGATTTTTTCACTTGCGTCAGTCAAAGAGTCAAGAGTGTTTACATTTCCCCCTCCAGAAGATATTATTTCAAACAATATTCTAAAGCTCACCAACACTTGAAAATTTTTGATTTCTTTTTCAAGTGTTTCAAAAATATTGAATAGAGGAATGCCCCATTCAAGTTTGTTTGCAATAGTATTTACAATAATATTAAACGATTTGAAGTCTTTTCTTTTACATGCATGAACTATACATTTTTCTGGTCCCATTCCAGCCTTTCTTGCTTCAGTAATATCTCGTAAAATTTGAGGTGTTGCCTCTTCAGCATGAAGATTTGTGATATAGATTTTTTTAAATGTCATAGCAGGCCAGATAGATGCAATCACTAGAGATATTCCCAAAATGTAGGCATTAGCATGCAGATTAGAAAATAATCCAGTCATGACAAGAATTATTCCAATTAGAACAGGCGGTAACGCAAACTTTAGAATTTTTTTTACTTCAAGTTCTGGAATATTAGAATAGTTCATTTTTTGCACCATTTTCATGAACCCAATAGAAACTATTGGAGAAAAGAATAACAGTGCATAAGGTGGCTGCGAAGAAGTATTATCACCAGAACTACTAAGAGGGTTTGAACCCATTGCTGCTACCAATATAAAAACTGCCAGTATGACTATCTGCATCGTGAGCCAGCCGTGAACTACACCACTGAGTTTTTCAACAGATTGTTTTTCTACATTTTCAAGTCTATCATACGAACCAGTCATTTTGCTTTTTAAATAATTGACCACATTACCACCACTTTGGATGGCAGAAACATATCCACTTAGAAATTCACCTAGTGCCTTAGAAGACGGCCTGTCCTTTGCTTGGTCTAGTGCAGTAAGCGGGTCTATTCCTAGCAAATCAATTCTTTTTAGAATTTTAATTATTTCTCCCTGAATTATAGGCAAGAGATTAATTTCTTTTATTTTCTGCAACATGGTATAAGGACCAAGTCCGCTTGAAGCAAGCAGTGACATGATGGTAATAAAATATGGTAACTCTCTGTCAATCTTTTTGTTTTGCTTTTTTTCGTAATCAGCCTGATCAAGTTTTTTTAATGAAATCATTTAGACATTTCCCAATTCTATTTTTTGCAATAACGATTCTGGATCTCTATAATATTTTCCAACCACTTCAGCCACTTTTCTATAATTTCTGATATCATTTTCAAGCATCCATTTGAGAATCATGATTCTTTTTTCATGCTCCTCAAGCAGTTCGTTTAGATCACGACCTGACGCATCTGCCATTTTTTTAAACAGATTACTATCTTTGAGATTATCATCAAAATTATCGGTTTTTGGATTCCATGAAAAAGCAGCATAGGAAGTACTGGAAGATATTATTTCAGACACTGCAATTGCTCTTCTACTACTCTGACCGGTAGAACTTTCTTTTACTCTTTTTATGACTACAGCACAGTTCATTAGAGAAATATATGCAGGAGGAATATCCATTGGTTTTTGTTGCAATCTCTTTATTGCAGATTCAAGACCATCTGCGTGCATTGTACACAGGCCACCGTGACCTGTAGCCATGGCTTGAAACATGACATAAGCCTCAGAACCTCTGATTTCTCCCACCACAATATAGTCAGGCCTATGACGTACTCCTGCCTTTATCAAATCATACATTCCTATTTCACCTTCCCCACTCAAACCAAATCCACTTCTTGAAACTAGAGTGAACCAGTTTTCATGATTGATGTTGATTTCTGCAACATCTTCTACTGAAAAGATTTTGTAGTCAGGATGAACAAGACCCGTAATTGCATTAAGTATTGTAGTCTTTCCACTGCCAGTTGAACCTATTATTATAAAAGATTGTTTTGCCTCTACTAGCATCCACAAATATGCCGCAATTGAGATGCTTATCGTTCCAAATTTTATCAAGTCAATTACAGTATAAGGATCTTCTCTGAATTTTCGTATTGTAAAACTGGTTCCTTTAGGAGTTACTTCCTTTTGATATAGAACTGAGATTCTATGATTTCCTTGTAATGCCAAATCAGATATTGGAAATGCAGTACTGATATGTTTTCCAGCCCTGAATACAATTCTAGAAACAAACGAATTCAATTGTTCATTTGATGCATATTGGATATTTGTTGGAATGCTGTCATAATTTCTATGCCATATGAAGATTGGTTTGTCAGTTCCACTGCAGCTTACATCCTCAATATTGATGTCATGCATCAGGGGATCTATTAGACCAAACCCTACAATATCACGTTTCAAATAATATTTCACCTTCTCCATACTACTCATACTAGAGTGATTCAGAAACATCTTTTCGTTATCCTTGAGAATCTTATTCAAATGATCTTCAAAATTTTGGCTGCCATCAGATTTTGATGGAGATTCAAGACTTTCTTCAATGAGTTTGTAGAGGGTTTGAAAGATTGTTGTGTCTTCTCGGTTTAGACGCAATTCATCTACAAAATAAAGATATGTTGATTTTTCTTTATTATACAATATATTTGCATAACTAAATGGCGGTTGTAACGGATATTTTTTTACAATTTCATAACCAAAAGGAATCTGACTTTGCCCTTCATCTATGATTTGATGTTCCAGAAAAGTTTCAATTTCTTGTGATTTTTTTGATTTGTCTTTCATTTGTTAGTCACCAAAAATAAAAAAGAAGAGAAGTTGGGCATTTTTTAGACCCCCTCTATTTGCTTTCTACAGTAACAGATTGTGGTGCGCCTACACTACCAGCATATATTGCAACACTACTTTGAGAACCTGCATCCACTGTACTCAAAATACCATTTGGTACTTGGAAATACACTATGGCTCTATCACCTGGTTTCAATGAAACTGGGCCAGATGCTTGTGTGAAGCACATTGTAGGATTGCTACTACCCAAGCCAAATTCATTGATATAGAATTGAGTTGTGGCAGTTGTACATCCAGTTGGTGCTCCGGAGGCAAAGTTCTTCATAAGTCCAGTACCTGTAGTTCCAGTGTATGTTAGCTGAGATTGAAAGTTTGCTGCGGTGACTGCTGTTTGATTGTTGTTATAGTACCAGCTTGCAAATGGTACCTGAGTACCGCGTACATTAATCTGGTCTACAGACAGAATCTTGTCACCACTATTTCTAATCTCTGCAGCTCCCCACACATATGTTGGCGAACTTGTAGAATTTACCCATACGTGACTACCTTGTACCGCTATACCTGATGATTGGGCACCTGTTTGGAATAGGCTTGTACCATACAATACAACACCTGTTCCAAGAACAACCGATGCAACCAAGATGATCAGCGTAGTTAGCACGGCACTGATTGCCTTTCTGTTCTTTGTTCTAAGGAACATATTCATTATTACCAAGTATAGTAATGGAGAATATCTCACCTAGCATGTAATTTTGACTTACACCTAGTCTGATGAAACAGCCTTGTAAGCAGTAATGAATTTGGCTACAAGTTGCCCAACATTGGATGATCCGCGTACATTATTTCTGAAACGCTTTGAAGTAGATTTTGACACACCTATAGCAATTAACAATACATTGGAAGCATCAAGTTTTTTTGTAATTTTAATAAGATGCTGATTTATTTTTTCATAGCCAGAAGGATGTCCATCAGTGATAAGAAAAATATATTTTCGCTCTCGGGCATCATTCAATAGCATCCTACGTGCCAATTCTATTGCATCTGGCAATAATGATAAACCGTTATTTTTTAATGAACCTATGCGTGCTTGTACTTCGTGATCATATTTTTCTTCAAAATCTTTTAAAATTTTAAAATTATTATCAAAACTGAATAGAGCCCATGCATCAGATTTTCCAGCTAGATCATTTGCGGCTTCTGAGATACAGACAGTAAATTCTTTTATTTGTTCAAATCGTAAACCCATACTTGCACTATTATCTATCAAAATCACCCATGCTTCTTCAACTCGTCGAATTTCATCTCGTTCAAAAACATCAACAGATTGTGATTCTGATGCCATGGATTGGATAACCATTTGCATGTTCAGATAACCACGCTCATCAGTTCTAGGATCATCTAGATTATTTCCCACCATTCGCATCTGCTGATGAATCTTTCTCAATAATGGAGATACTTTTTCCTTAATTTGCAAAAAATTATAAAAATTTCCTCTTGGAATGACAACTGAATCAAAATTAAGATCTTTTAAATTCTTTTTATATTTTCCAAGTATTTTTAATTTTAATTGTTCATCTTTTAGCCAAAGATTATCAAGTTTCACGGCATTTTCTTGAAATGAACCATGCGGTTCAAAATCTGGACTTTTTTGTCCAGTTTCCAGCATTTGTTGCAAATCATGTCTTTCGCAATAAGGCATGATTTCTCTAGACAATATTTCTCTATTTTTATAAAGTAAATTTGCAAATAAAATGACATCATCGTTTTTAGACATCATATTTGTTCGTATTTTTTTAATTTTTTCTTCATTAGACAAGCCAAAAATTTTAGGATTTTCAACATTCAAAGATTTAGAAGCATTTCTCCTAGTTTTTGACATGAGCCTACGCTCAATATTTTGCATATTTTGCCATATCTCAGAATCAGTATGAGAAATATATCTTTCAATAGATATGTCTTCGATGTAATCTATTACACGTAGACAGACATCCTCTGTCTTGGATCTTTTCCAAGAATCATATGTTGAGTATCTTGAAACGCAAGCATGAGCTGCAAGATGATAAATTGTGGTTAGGAACAAACACCAAAGGTTTTGCCTTTCATTAAAGTTATCACCATACAGCATACCTTCAAACAGATATTTGTCATTCTGTTTTCTTGGCAATGGAATAGTGATTTCTAATTTAGAGTCATATTTTAGTACTGGAAATATTGTTCTTTTTGAGAAGATAAGATTTAGACCACCCGGTTTTATTTGAGAAAAATTATAAAAAATACTTTCTGCCAATTCTAAAAAACTGGACTCTTTTTCTTTCATCAGATTCCAGCTATTTTACAAATTATTCTTCTTACCATCCCTTGTACTTCAACATCATCACTAGTAAGAGAAATTATGGTTTCTTCTGCTGCATCTTTTAGTGATGCACCATCAGAGATCAATAATGCCCAGTTTAAGAGATCCCCTATGGAAGGACCATATGGAAGATCTCCTGATTTGTATTGTTTTCGTAAATCAGCACCAACTTTGACTATTATTTCAGCATCTTGTCTGCTTAAGCCATTAGTTTTTTTAATTAAAAGATCCACTTCTTTTTCGTCAATCTTTGAACCCACACTCATATAGTCAAAATTTAGCCAGACACTCATTCTTCTTCTCATTGCTGCGTTTATTGGTTTAGTACCTGCAAATTCAGAAGACACTGGATTCATACTGATTATCAAAAATGCATATTTGTGACGTTGAATTATTTCATTATCTTTTTCGGTCAGAACCATGTGACCCCGTTGATCCAAAATAGGATTGAGTCGGGTAGCAATATCTTGTTTCATCATGTTTGCTTCATCAAGATACAATATTCCACCATATCTACTCCAAGATGTTATCAGTCCATCAATCCAGTTTTCTTTGCCCAGACCAACATATCTCCCAAAAAGATCAAAAACTGATGTTTGTAAGCCACAGTTAATCTCCCATATTGGAAGACCAGCAAGTTCTGCCACTAGGTATACGATATGCGTTTTCCCAGTACCACTTGGTCCAATAAGTGCACATTGTTTGAAAAATGACAAGGCTCGAGCAATTCGTTCTACATATTTTTCACCATTATCAAGATATGGAGGAGTATCTCGGGGTATGAGTTCTGAAATCTCAGGTGAAAATGAGAATTTTTCAGGATCAAGGTATTTTTTTATATCATAATTTTTAGACAGAGCATGAGTACTTTTTTTTAATGTAGAAACATGAATATTCAGAGTAAAATTTTCGTCATGAATTTTAGAATTTATGACTTCTTTCATCCTTTGATCAGGTGGATTTTTGATACTCATGTGTTTTGATTATCTCAAGCACACTAAAACACATGACATGTATCATCAAACTACAGACAGGGGGTTAAGTTTCACAATATTTTCTTACATCTATGAATCTAAAAATAGAAATAAACTCAGTAATGTTTTCAAAGTTAAAAAATGAACATGGTTTTATCAAATACAACATAGAGGCATCACTTGATGAAGTGGAAAACAGAGATTCTGAAATTATATTAAAATATAGACTTGTTCTCTTGTCAAACCCCACAAATGCCAAAATAACCATAGAAGGAATAGCTACACTTTATGGAGACCAGAGCGAGATATCAAAACAGCTAAATCCGGATGAAAAAAATATTCCAGTAGTTTTAAATTTGATATACCAAGAGATCTTTCCGTTGTTTTTTATCATGTCAAAGAGTATGCAAATACCATGTCCTGCGTATAGACTCTCACAAATGTCATATACACCGCAGACAGAAAAAGTGATATCAGGACCATTACATGAACCAGACAGTATCAGCACTGAAGAGTTCAATCAAAGCGAATTACATGAACAAGTCAAGATAATGCCGCCTTTAGATCAAGAACAAATTATTGAGCAGCAAATCTAAGCATGCAAAAGATGCAACATATTACCAACCAAGTTTTAATTAATTTCTTTTACCACATTCAAAAATAAAATTATATCCAGTCATGACTCCAAAATTGACCAATTAACATTATTAACTGTACATGTACCAGATTTCATTGCAGTTTCAGATAATTCTATCCAATATCTAGTATTAAGACTGAGTCCAGTTGCTTGAACTGCCTCAGATATTGGAACCGTGGAATTGGTAGCTGGATGAGTAGATCTTTGTTTTAATCCAATTAATGTTCCAGTTAAGGCAGCCGCATTTGCAGGATCAGTTCCAGTGCCATACCGTATACTGGTGATACAACCACTTCCCGCTATGCTTTGAGAAGTATATCCACTCACTTGGATCAGTATTCTACCTGTTGTCTGGGGAGTTATTGCGGTTCCAGGTCCTAACATTACCCCTGCAAGTGAAGATGTACCTGTTCGGTTTGTTTGTGCCGTAAAATTAATTTGAGGTTTGGAAATACTGGCAGTGTTTACTATAACATTTTGTGAGGCATTATTATAGAGATATCCGTTTTGAAGTGACGCTTGAAAATTTACTTTATAGCCACTAGTGCCATTAATTTTATAATCCCACTTGAAAAATGTTACATCCCCATTATTCAAAAGAGGGTAAGAAGTTGGGGCGGGGCCAGAAATTAGAGTAGTTTTGCCAAAGCCTGTGACATTTTTGGCAACAATGTTTGCTTGGATGTTTGATAGTGCACCGCCATTTGTCATGTTATTTGTAACACCAAGAAGTAATGTAGTGTTGAAATTATTGGGCCCAGAATTTGGCAATGCAAATAATTGTAAATATACAGGAGATTGACTTGCAGAGTTTACAAAAAACTCCTTGACATTTCCGCGCATTGTAACTAGTTTAAGATCATACCCCTGAGTAGGTTTAGCATAAAGTGGGATACTTTGTCCTATTTTGGAAAGAGAATTTCCAGGATATACAACTTGATTAACGTCATATTTTGAAGTGCCCCAAGTAATATCCGATTTATTCTGAACCCACAATCTATTGATACTTACAGGAATACTTCCAGAATTTTGAACTGTAATATTGAATTTATTATTATCAATTGTTACTTTGGTTATTGAAAATTCCTCATGGTTTGCATCTGCATCGGCCTGACTTTTTGTTACAAATGCACTAGTAAAATTGTTCAACAAATTCATATCATAAGTAACAAATGTTACTGCAGTGGTAAAGATTATGATGAAAAAAACAGCACCTACCACTGTGCTGATACCTTTTCTATTCATGATTATCATCTTTGTAAGAGATACAAGCCAGTTCACAATAATTCACAGAGATATCTGGAAATATTATTTTAAACTTCATACAATAAAAATTGTTTTAATCTTCGATAAAGGATTCTGGGTGTCACATAAAATAATTACATGGAGTATTACTTTATGATTTAATTATGGAAATTCGTAAAGGTGCAAGTAGTTACTCCCTTAGGTACCGTTACTGTAACTTTTGTGGCATTGGGTTGAAAATATGTATTGTCACATGTTACACCTTGTAATGTCCATCCATGCGCAGGTGTTTCACCTATAGTATACACCCCAGGATCTACAAAAAATACTCCCGACTTGCCTGTTCCGGGATTTCCAAGCTGTATAGAGGTAGTAATTTTCATGTCAGAGCCTGTAGTATGACGCTCTGCATAAAAAAAGTCAAACGAGTACACATTTCCTCGTGTGATTCCAAGAGCATTAGCTTGGGCATCCAAGTTTATCGTACCAGTAGCTGTTGAATGAACTCCTCCTAAATCCATAGCAAGTTTTTTGTTGATGAAAACCCATACATCATCATCTCCTGCAAAGTCAAAAGTTTCGCCACCCTGATAGGTAAAGGAACTATGGATCTCATAGGTGAATCCAAAATTATGTGGTTTTGGAGGATTTTGTGCGTCATTTCCACTATTTCCAAATAATTGATTATCTATGGGAAAAAATGATTGGTTGTCATATTTCCACGTTTGTGGATTGGTGCCTTGTTCAATCAGTGTAATATTCAATTGTTTTTTTACATTAAGAGTGGAATTATCATGAAACCATTGGTTAAACCATTTATAGCCATGATCAAGAGAATAAAAAGTTCCGTTGTTGTAAACCGGTTCTCCATTAGAACCAAGATTTGACATGACAATATTTTTGACTACCGTAAAATTGCAAGGACAAACTGCCTCAAAATCAGGATCTGCACCGCCATGCGACCATGTTGAACCATTGAAATCCCTGATGGTACCTGTAAGTATCATGTTACCATTTGCATCAAGGTTCACAGTATTATGATTACCAGAAGTACTAATTGAGAAAGTTCCCAGATCACCATAATAAGTAAAGTTACCATCTGCTTGTTTTGCCACCTTATTGATGATCAACTGTCCATCAGCAGGCGTACCAAGATGGTGTGTAAAGATGGAACCACGATTAGTGATTAATGATATATCAATTGGATCTCCTGCCCAATCGTAATTTACTAGTTTAGAAAAAGTTTTACCCGGAGGAACCGCTATTGGTGGGACTTGTAAATCCATTGAATGGATTCCTTTTATTTCTATTTCTTTAACATTGAGACCGTCAATTCCAGTGTTTATAAAAGTAATATTGAGTTGCTTTTGTGCAGTCTTGTACCACTCGTGTTGTGGCGTAATTGATTCTTTAATTTTATTTATATTTGTAGAATAAGTATTATCAATGATTTTTTCATTCGTATTGAGATTATCTCTAGCCCATGAAACACCAATGACTCCGATTAGTGAAATTCCAACAAGCAGAATTGCCCCACTGATTACAGTGGATACCCCTTTTTTGTAGTGATTGAAATGTCTAAACGGATTATTTTTGTTCCACTGTCTCATATGTTGACATGCGCAATTATATCAAAGAGCGATAATTAACAAGTGCAAGTATTATAATGTGACATATTTTCATTTTACAAGTTTTCTTTCATGGTGATACATCAGTAGTAATGACTGAACCTTTTGCGGTGGTCACTATTATGCTTAGAGGAACTTTACTTGTCCACCCATAAGGAATTTTTGTAGAGTTTGTTTTCTGTGGCAGAATATTCCCGTGTATTATAGGAAGATCCACAGTCTTTGTCGAGTTTTTAATTTGTATATCTATAACAGTTATGCCAGTAGAGCCAACATTATACAGTGTAACATTGACGAACTTTGAGGGAGTATTACCAAACCAGGTGTTTTCTATTACCAGTTGTTCAGTAAACTTGTTCACATTAGCAGCATAAAGTGCAGTTGTGACCGATTTTGAGATTGAAAAGTTACCATTAGACCACATGACTACAGCAGATCCAAGAATCACAGTAGCTACAAGAAGCACCATTCCAGTGACAATTGAGCTTAATGCCTTACGACTAGAAAAAATCCTCATTTTCTGAGTCTTGGGTCACTTTGTCATTAATATTGATAGATATGTCTTGTCTAAAACTAACTAGTTGCCAATAAATGCACTCAGGCATTTTTTATCATCCAACGTACGGTCGAAACGGGTAGTGTAATTTACAAATACATACATAGTTTTTTCATATAAAAAACCAAGTTTTTTGTATGTCGGTACCAGACAATACGGACCAAGATGGACTAGTATCATCAATAAAGGCAATTGATGAACTTGTAGAAGAAGCCATCCAGATTTATGAATTAGACAATGAAAAAACCAACTTGACAGATGAGTTGTACAATTCTTTGAGGACAATAACTAACTACCTAGGATTTTCAATGGATGTTGATCCTAGACTATTGAGCTTATCTCAAGATACCAGGATAATTCTCATGCCGTCCCTTGATTTACTTGTAATAAAACCCAATTTTAAATCAGAACAAAAAAGACTAGACCAACTTAGCTTGGACGAAACATCAAATATTCTAAAATCAGTAATTCCAAACCTGATAAGCACGGCAAGAGCCGATAGGATTTTGAAGAATCAAAAAATTGCATTTGTACGTGAGGCTACTCATAGATTAAAACGATTACCCGGGTCTAGCACTGAGGACATGATTGTCAACGATCCATCACTTCATGTAGAGGGAGTGTAACAAATTTGAGAGAAGAAATATCTCATTTTCATTCCATTGAGGCACTTCAATTACATCTTGGAAATAGATTAAAAGAACTAAAAGAAAAATCAGAGGAATATTCAGAGATAATAGGGGAGAAGATCCGGTTTGAAAATACAACAAATGATTCTACAGAAATTTCAGAACTAAAAGAAAAACTTGAAGGTGCATCAGATTCTAAAAAGAAAAAAACTGTAAAGAGACGAGATCAAACAACTAACTGGCATGACTTGGGCCCAATTTCATTTTATGATGGAATAGGAACCAAGGGAGAGCTTGAAATTTATTTCAAAGCATTAGAAAAGGCAAAAACAGAGATAGAGAAAATAGAGAAGATAAAAAATTCCATAGATAATCTGATTTCAAAGGGCATCAAAAGAGAACTTGGATGTATCGCACTACTAAATCATGATTTAACACTTCAGGTATGTTTTGTAAAGACAGGACAACCAAAAAGCAAATTTACATACAAGTCAAGCTTTACCATACCAAGTGAGATTATTCACGAAATTAAGATTTGATGGTGTACCATAAACATCATTTAACACGTACCAGATAATACAAATTTTATCAAGCATTGTACAATAAATGGAACGTTCCAGCAAAACTCGGTTTTTATCATTCACCTCTTTGTGAAAGTAAAATAAAATCTCAAAATTTGACGCAGTGTGACATCATACGCCGCACATCACTTAAAGGAACAAAAAATGAGATGCAGTCATTGAAACTAAAAACTCCAAGACCAACAGGAGGAATGTGATGGACCCACATTTGGAAATGAAAGAAGATGAACTTTCAGCATCAATCTTTGATGCAAATTCAGGTTCTGTCAGATACGAGCAAAAGATAACATGTGACAAACTAAAAGATGAACTTGCAAAATTTGGACTCACATCAAACCAAAGCAAAGTCTACATTTATTTGGGAAAATATGGTTCAAAGACAGCTCCTGAAGTATGCAAGGCACTAAAGATGCCAAGAACTGAAACATATCATCTCTTAACTACGTTACAAAACAAAGGACTAGTATCAGCAACGTTTCAGCACCCTACCAGATTTTCAGCAGAACCGTTAAACAAAGCAATATGGGTTCTTGTCAATGCAGAAAAAGAACGAGTCAACACTTTGGAAAGCCAAGAAAATGAGATAAAAAAACTATGGGATTCCATTCCAGAATTTAATTCAGTTCAAGAAACCAGAGAAGAGAAATTCCAAATGCTTGAAGGAACCAACCAAATAAACAGCAAGATAAAAGAGATGATCAAAAGCACAGATAGTGAATTTCTCATACTAGGTGCAGAAAAAGACTTTTTAAAATTCTACCATGCAAATCACCTTGAAAACTTTGAAGATTCCAAGATTAATTTCAAATTGTTATCATCTATTTCTGAAAACGCATCATACATTTTTGATGACATGGATAGATCAAAAATTAGAAAGATTCCATCAGGAGTACATGACAATCTCTGTTTTCTCATAAAGGATGGAAGAGAAATCATCCATTTTATCAAAAATGCAAACCAGACGCCACAGCAAATGAATGCCATGTGGACAGATTCAGAAACATTGGTTTATTCAATGAAGACACTTTTTGACTTGTTTTGGTCCACATCTGAAAATATGCATGTGTAAACTAGGGCATCATTTTAGGATACATAATCTGGATACCCATTTCATTTAGTTTTATTGGGAAAATTTGTTCACTGTGTTTTGAGCCTCGCATCTTGAGAACTTGGATTGTTCGCTCCATAGAGTATTCTTTTCTTACATGGCACAACAATATCACTCCAGATGACACGTACCATTCAACAGGAGATTTTTCATACGAATCTACTTCTGAAATTAGTATAGACCTGCAGTTTTGATCTTCTAGTGCATAGACTAAGCCTTGCAGACCCTGTCTGATATAGAAATTATTCACATATTGAAGGGTAAGAACTGTGAGCGAATCCACTGCAACACGTTTTGCACCTATTTTTTTTATGCTACTAAGTATGAGTTGTGTAAGATGCATAAACGGTAACGGCTCTCCGTGGTAAAATGATTCATCTAATGCAATAAAACCCTCTTTTTTCTTGAAAGGTCTTGCATCAATAATCATCAACTGACCTGCATCAATTAATTTTTGAATATCCCATCCAAGTAATTTACAGTCATTTTTTATTTCAGCAGGACTTTGTGAAAGTGTTACAAAAATTCCAGGCTCGTCAAAATCTTTTGCGCCAGAATATAGAAATTGTATTGCAAATGTAGTCTTGCCACTGCCCGGCGGTCCTGACAAGGATATGGTCTTTCCGGGTTTTAACCCTCCAGCCAATACAGAGTCAAATCCTGGAATTCCGGTTCTAACCTCAATTACTTCATCCATCATGTGAAAATCTGGAAAATTGTATTTAAAGAAGAGGAAGCTTTTACAAATAACATAGTGTAACATGTGAAAATAACCAAAATATGAAAAGACCATGTCACTCGATAACTATTTTTAAAACAGATTATGCATCAGCATGGTGACCAAAAGTCTTGGCATAATTGGTGGAGGACAGCTTGGAATGATGCTCACAGAGGCTGCAAGAAAGATGCCAGAGTACATCTCAGATGTAATAGTACTTGATCCCACACCAAAATGTCCTGCAGCAAGAGTTGGGGCAAAACAAATTGTTGCAGATTACAAAGATAAAAACTCCATAGTGGAACTATCCCTTCAATCAGATATCATTACATACGAAATAGAATCAGGCGACAGCAAAGTGTTAGAATCATTACATGGCGAAGTCTCGATAAATCCTTCTCCTACTACTCTTAGAATAATCCAAGACAAGTATCTCCAAAAACAATTCTTGCGTCAAAACAACATACCTGTTGCAGAGTTTGATGCAATAGAATCACTAGAAGATTTGGAAAAAAAAATTACCAAATTTCAATATCCCGCACTACTAAAGGCAAGACGTGATGCATATGACGGAAGAGGAAATTTCAAGATAGAAAACCAGTCCCAAGTAGAAATAGCATATCAGCAATTTGCCGGAAGGCAGACCATGATTGAAAAATTTGTGGATTTTAAGATGGAAGTATCAGTCATAGCAGCAAGAAACATCCATGGTGAAATTGCCACATATCCACTAGTAGAGAACATTCACAAAAACAACATACTAGAAGTTACGATTGCACCTGCGCGAGTTGACAGCAAGATTTCATCTGAAGCAGATAAGATTGCCAAAAAGACTATGGATGTTTTACACGGGGCAGGAGTATTTGGAATTGAAATGTTTGTGACAAAAGATGACAAGGTGCTAATAAATGAAATTGCCCCACGAGTACACAATTCAGGACACCATACGTTGCAATCAAGTGAGACGTCACAGTTTGAGCAGCACCTCAGAGCAATACTTGGATTGCCTCTTGGCAGTACAAGACTAAGACATACCACAGTCATGTGCAACATCTTGGGCCCAAAGGATTTTGTTGGAAAATACAAGCCAATCACACTTGAACAAAAAGAGGGAGTATATCTGAAGATGTACCACAAAGATGAGGCAAAACCACAGAGAAAACTAGGTCACTTTAATGTCGTAGATGAGCAAGATACAAAAGATGTAGAGGTACTATTAGAAAAGACTAGAGAAATAAAAAACTCCATTAAATTCATTCAGGATTGATTTATTTTTTGACCAGTGCAAATATGCCGCCTGCACCATAAGCAACTGCAATCATTATTCGAGATGTGATAACAGCAGTTGTCTGGTTTGATATAAGCGACGTATCAAGTATGATAGCAAGTGGTATTGCGGCTAGCGATATTGCACCTACTATAATCTGCTCAAGATTTACAAGATTACTGTACTTTTTCATAAAGAAAAATGTCGAGGTATTTCCAAGACCAATTCCAAACAAAATAAGATACTGGTAAAATGGAGGGGCGATTCCAATTGCTGCAAACGGGGCAGCCCAACACAAACCGTTAATGGCTTTGACCATTGGAGGCCATGAAACACTATTTTTCATCCTTCCCTTGATGGAGGATAGTAATGTCCTGAATTTTCCAAGAATTATTCCAAATGTTATTGCAAAACTTGCAAACCAGATTATTCCATAGTAAAAGATTGGTTCCTTGTGCTCAAATGATACCTCACTTAGAATAGAGGCAGAGCCAACTGCGATTGCTACGCCTATAAACAAGACTCCAAATGCACGTCTTACTTCGATAGGAGATCTTTGCACAATTGCAAGTCAGATGTATCTCAGATATAATTTAAGAGATTGAGTTGTACTAGCAGAAAACACTGACACCCAAAAACGTTGAGTTTAATTATTTAATTCGATTCTGTCATATTCGATGTTGTACTCAAAAAAACCGCTAGTTGGCATCATCATGGGGTCTAGCTCAGACAGCAAAGTGATGCATTCTGCTGCAACAGCACTAGATGAATTTGGAATAAAACATGAAGATCAGATTGTCTCCGCACACAGGACACCCACAAGATTATTAGAATATGCAAAACATGCAGAAAAACAAGGATTCAAGGTTATCATTGCAGGCGCAGGAGGCTCTGCTCACTTGCCAGGAATGATTGCATCTCACACAACAATTCCTGTAATAGGAGTACCAATTATGGTGTATAATGACAAGGCAAACTCTGACAAGTTCAAGTTTTCAGCATTTGGAGGATTAGACGCACTGTTATCAATATCTGAGATGCCAACAGGTTCACCAGTTGTAACAGTAGGCGTCAACAAGGCTGCAAATGCAGGCCTGTACACAGTAAAGATTCTTGCAAACGAATTTCCGGAATTAAAAAACAAACTAAAAAACCACAAGGAGGTCCAGCACAAGTCAGTCCTAAAGGAATCAGATGAAATGAAAAAACTAGGTCTTGCCAAATTTGCAAGCAAGAAATTTAAAAAATAAATTCAATTTCCACGATTTGATATCTGCATCACTGGAATTGAAAAGTAAATAGGATATATTTTTCCAGTAGTTGGATGATTGTAATTCCATCTTTTATCTTGAGGATCAATTTTCATAAACTGTGCGGCCATTTCTTGTGATAACATTTTGTATGTTTCCTCACCTATTGTCATTTGATTTGGTTGTGCAAGCGGTAAAATTTTTGAAGCAATTGTTATGCTGTGTCCTATCAAATCAGGCTCTGAGCCCAAAACTACAATCCTGTTTCTACCAACATCGATTCCTATTCTTACATTAATTTTTGGCAATCCAAAACTTGCAAACATTGGATTCAGGGAATGATTCACAAGCATGTTCATTGATCTTGCACATCGTACTGCATTTTCTGCCATGTTTCCAAAATCTTTGAGCTCTGGGAAAAATGCAATCACTGCATCGCCAGCATATTTGAGGACAAACCCTGCATGCTTTGACACAACAACTGCCATCTCTTCAGAGAAGACCTTGATGAGACCAGAGAGTTCTTCTGAACTAAGAGATGCTGCAATCTTAGTAGACCCTACGATATCAACATAGAGGACTGCAGTGTTAATCTCATTTTCAGGCCACAGACTCAGGAATCTGTTTGAGATATACTTGAGAAATGCCTGAGAATAGGAATCACTTTGTTTTCTTTTGTATAATGAAAAGTTTCTCTGGATTCTAGTCAAGCTTTGAATCAAAAATGCATCATCAGGTGTCATGATTTGAAATTTTTCAACAGGTTTTACTTGGGCAATTACAGATTCTAGGTTTTCAAGTGGAACAAACTTTTTTTCTATGACATCATAGTATCCTTTTTCTCCCTCAATTGCTTGTGGTTCAAGCTTTACTTTGCTAGTTGTCAGGCCAAATGGAAAAGATGTTTTTTGTTTTTTTGCTGCAATTAGTATGACACTATCATATTCACTCAATGCAAGTCCTTGTTCATTTTCAACTCCAGAACTAATGTCAATTATACGTGAAATCGGAAATATTGAAATTTTTCCAGTGTTAGAGTTTGAGCGTATTACTTCAATTACGTCATGCTCAGAATTGTCAGATACAGTTGTCTGCAGTATGAACTTGTCCCGAAATTCAGACCGGTACATGCCAGTACCCTTTGCGGCATGGACCTCAGAGCCAACTGTGGTTCCCCTGCTTTTTGCTTTAACAATATTTACAGTAATTCCCATCATATCAAGTGCGTCAGTTACAGCAGTCAAGTCATTTCGTGGCAACTCGGCTTCGATTCGGATCATTTCTAGATGTTCTAGGTTATTTATCAGAGGTAGTAATTTAAACTAGTTTTTGATTTTCGTCTCAGGCAATTGCCAATCATAACTTTAATTTACGATATCCCAAGTAAGGATGTCTTGGAATTAAGCGAGATTTTGCACAATGCCATCTCAGAGTATGGAGAACAACGGCTACTCTCAGATATAGTCCAGGGTGAGAGTGCAGATGTCA
>Ga0207073_1066_pt1 | contig 24550 bp, 20 predicted proteins | sample Alteio_BWMinHeat_65_FD_153575 | JGI IMG/M metagenome (GOLD analysis project Ga0207073, IMG submission 153575) | Enriched cells from forest soil in Barre Woods Harvard Forest LTER site, Petersham, Massachusetts, United States -... | ecosystem: Environmental > Terrestrial > Soil > Temperate forest >...
TATCCTTCCTCTAGAAATAGCTTAACTATTTCAGCATGGCCTTTATCTACAGCAATTTTAAAAGCAGTCCAATCATTATTCGTTTTTGCATCAGTTTTGGCTCCTCTACTGAGCAAGAGCTTTACCACTTCCAAATGACCATTTTCTGCAGCCCAGATAAGAGGAGTACAGCCATTTTGATTTGCTAGATCTATTTGTATTCCTCGATTGAGTGAAGGATCGAGCAAAGCCTTAACCACTTCCAAATAACCTTTTCCCGCAGCCTCCCATAGCACTGTTCTACCATCACTATTCTGTTGATTAATATTTACAGAGGATGGTGAAAGAGTTCCAATCGATGCAAGCACGTCACGCAGAGGCTCATCTTTTAAATATGCGAGTAATTCATCATACTGGCTTTGATAAGCAGGCGTTGGAACAGCATTTTCTTTGGCTTCCAAGGATGGATTAGAAAAGCCTAAATAAATCTCTTCATATTTTTTCAAATCACTTGTTACCAACATATCTTTGAATATGCTTTTAAAAACGATGTCTGCAAATGGTAAATTTGCTTTACGCATTTGAATGGCATATTCAAGCTTAATTTTCTCTTGGAGTGTTTTAGCTTCTTTATATTCGGAATATTTATTAAACACTGCAGGGTAATTTTCAACATAATCATTAAAAGCCCTTGCATAACTTGCAAAAAAATTGACGGGGTCAATTAAGGTTGGATCGATCTCAGAATAAAGCTTAAGTGCCGTTACATGGGCAAAACTTTTACGCATGAGTCTTGCTCTTTCAAGCTTTTTTTTCTCAGCTGCTTTATCACCTTCAGGTTTAAAAACAAAATTGTTATTTTCTACCGAAATGATAGGGTTTAAGTCTAATAAATTTAGATAACGATCTCGTAAAAAATCAGGAATGGTATCTTCGTTCACATAAGAGACGCCTTTCTCCACTTCACAATGATATTTTTCGTTATTTAAAAGCCTTACATTATCTTGCCAATTATAATCGATTGGTTCATGTGAATAGTCGAACTGACCAATAATTGGAAATCTCTCACCGGGATCATTCTGAATTAAGTTTAGTTTGAGATTACCTGGTTTTAATTGGGGATATTTTGCAAATACATCTTTTAAGTAATCAAGTATATCTAATCTATCATCATAAAAATCATATTCTATTTCCGCATCAGGATTCATCGCCGCTAAGTAATGCATTTGTGCGTATAGAATTCTCAGCTTATATTCATCCGATCGAGCAAACTTTAGGTGATCTATTTGTTTTGCATCTTGTCGTAACGCTCTATCAAAACTATGGCCCAACGGTTTATGATTATCAACATCTGCTAAGGTGAGCTTACATAGTTCTGCATAAATGCCTAATGATATTAAATATTTTTCTAACTCGACGAACTCTGGAAAACAAGAACCATTAGAATTGTCATCAATACCCCATCCATCGACCTCAAAATCTTGTCTAGATGATCCATCAAAAATGTAGCTTGCATCACTATTTTCAGATTTCTTTATTATTTTTTGTAATAAAGCTTTATTAAGAACAATGTTACCTTCATCATTACCTTGGCTCTTGCCATAAGTGCCGTCATAATCGATTGATGCTGCTACAATTTTTCTTCTTGCAGTTGTCATAAAGCTTGCTCCGAATGTGTCAGTGGAATTGAGCAAGATTGTACCATGATGAACTTATTAGTGCAAATTGTGGTCATATGATTCACTAAATTAATATAGGTATATGATTTATATATTGTTATAATGCAAAGCTATAAGGGATTATTTATGCAAAGAAACAACTCAGCACCGTCTTTACTCGATGAAAAAAAATCACAATCAGAGACTTCATTACATGATTTACCGCTTAGTCTCACCAGTAGCATTAAATTATTATCCGATGTTATTGCACTTTCTAAATTTTTTATTAAAAAACCCACTATACAAAATAGTTCATCACCGACAGATGCAGCTGATACTTTAATCAATGAAATATTATTACTTGATATTGAACGAGATACGCCTAAAGATAAACGTTATAAACTGAGTGCTAGTTATGTAGCTATGGCTAAAGCAGATTTATTTCCTAATATAGGCTTAACTAAAAAAGATTTAGAATTACTTTTAAAATTTGCATTTTTAAAACCTTTAAAACAAGGTGAACATATTGCTTTTTATTTTAAACGTGAACATATATTTCAATATGTTGACCAATGTATTAATGTGAAATATCAAGAAAAATTCAAACAAATTATAGATAGAGCATGCGCTCTTGCAATCATAGGTTTTGCATCATATAACTTACTTATTTCAAGACGAACCTCTGATAAAAACCAATCTTCCATTGCGACACCATTTGATCCATTAAATATCATTGCAACAGAAAAAAATATCATCATTAGACTTATCGAAGAAATATCAACACTTAAACCAAGTACCACGCATTCGGGTGATATTACACGTTATCAAAAAGAAATAGCCGCAGACATTGATCAAATACGCACTACATTTGAAAGCATAGAACTTGAATTGATTAAAATAGAATTAAACCATAAACAACAATTATTAGAAAAATTGGTTCCGGTTTTTTTAAAAATTAAATCACCGATGATGGATGTTGATCCAGACATAAAAAATTTCGGAATCATTCGCGACGTCAGAAACACTAAACGACAAGAACAACTGCTTAAAGAAATTGAAGAGCTTGAGACTAAACAAGCCTTTATTTTAGCAAAAATAGAATCACAAAAAAGTGCCTTAGAAATACGGGCCAAAGAAGCTGAAAATAAATTTGATGATTTGAATATTAAATACGATACTGAGATCAATAAAAAAGAAAGCCTTCGACTTGAATTAGAATTAGAAAATAAAAAACTTCAAAATAACTTAAATCATGCTAATGCAATAGAAAAAAAATTACGTCAAGAAATACACCAAACTAAAAATAAAATACCGCTGTGGTATTATGGTTTAGCCATTACAGCCTTTGTAGTCGGTGCAGCACTCTGTTCATCCGGTATTGGTTTATTAGCTATCGCATTTATACTTGGCGTTACTACACTAGTGTTAAGTTGTGCTATTATGCTCGCTAGTATAGGCTTCACTTTATATAATATTTATCGACAGTGCAAACATGATCATAATATCCCTCCTCCCTCAGAATCGCCAACCCATAGAATTATTACAAATCATATTCAAATGATACCCCTACCTCGTCCACTTGAATTAAAATCTAATCAAGTTACGCTAGAATCAGAAGATCCTGCTCCCATATCAACTCAACCTATGTTTAGTCCAAGATCGCAAAACGTGACGGATAAAGAACATCAAAGGCCACCCATCATCAGTCATATTCCTTCACCAGGGTCACCAAAATAAACACAATAATATGCAATGCGCGTAATTTGAGCATGTTATTAACTCACCTTACGCACTATAAGTCCCACAGGTGTGTCATTCCCGCGAAGGCGGGAATGACACACCTGTTTAAGTTTATAGTGCGTAAGGTGAGTTATTAAGTATTACTGCGAATTGCGCTGTTAATGAGATATTGTTAGTATCTACATGGACACATCATGTTAGCTGGTAAAACAAGGAGAATATATGCTATCAGGATTCTTTAAGGCAAAACCTCATCTTACCCGATTTGAAACCACCGAAGTATTTCATCAATCCGCAATCATCGTACATAAACTTCATGATAAACATAACGAATTGAAAGAATCTGCGGATGCCAAAGGTCCTGGCTCAATCGATGATATAAAATATCATATTGTTGCTGATTTGCTGCAAAAAATTGATAAAGTTATTTTAGAATTTAATACAAGTACGTTTACAACGTTATCAGATGAAAAGACCCAAATTCTTCAGGCCGCACGTAAAATTTCAGAAATTATTTCATCAATACCACAGCCCGATGAAAAAATATTAAAGACTTCGCGTAATAATCAACGCGAAAATGTTAGCTATGCAGTTTACTATGGTGCATTTGGCACAATCTTTGTAGCTGGATATGCTTTATCTGCAGGGTTATTAGGAACACTCGCGACATTGTTATATACAGCACCGACTGCAAGTAAATCGATTCATGAAGCAACTGGTTTAAATGATATATCACCCACTTCATCACGTTTGCTTAATGAATTGATGACAGCAGTTAATCATATTCATTCAAATCTTAAAAACCAATCTATACCAGAAACTGAAATGAAAGAATCAGATTTCGAAGATTTTATTTGCCCCATTACACAAGAAATCATTAATAATCCCGTAATTTGCACGCTAGACGGGCATGCTTACGAAAAAACTGCGATAGAAGAATGGTTTAAACACAACCGAAAATCGCCTTTAAGTCGTGATGAAATTCCACCACACAAAACTTCAAATGATGTTTTAGTTAAGCATTATAATTATATTTCTTTACTTGAAAAATATCGAAGAGAACATCCTACGATTGCTTACACGAGCGCTTGTCTTTAGCAAAGGTTATGCTATGTGCATTAATTATCCATTTAATATGTAACATATGTCTTTTTGATCACCTCATGGGCGAAGCCACAATAAAAAATCAATGATATAATTAAACTTCAAACACGACAAAAGGAGCTGTCATGAATGCTTTTCAACAGATGTATTTACAGGCTTATAGCAAGAATTGGGGCTGGTTTTTAATATGGGGTATAGCACTCTTAATATTAGGGATTATTGCAATAGGCGCGACCACTCTCACAACATTATTTTCGATTATTTTTTTAGGCTCTTTAATTTTCTTGGGTGGCGTTTTCATTATCATAGATGCATTCAGTTTTTGGTGGCATAAATGGAGTGGATTCTTACTGCATTTAATCATAGGTCTTCTTTATTGTGGCATTGGTGTCATGCTTATTCAACGCCCTGCTGTGGCTTCCATTTCGATTACTTTATTATTAGGTATTTTTTACATTGCTGTGGGTATTTTCCGACTTATTTATTCGCTATCATTAAAAACACCTCGATGGGGATGGGGATTTTTCAATGGTGTCATTGAATTATTATTGGGAATATTCATCCTAGCTAGCTGGCCTGCATCGGGTTTATTTATCATAGGGTTATTTGTCGGTATCGATTTAATATTTTGTGGTATGTCTTATATCATGACAGCATTAGCTGCTAGATCTTTAAAAGTTGCCTAATTTATCGCGATTAATCTTTAGGTGGGTAATCGCTTACCCACCGTGTTTCTGAATTATTTTTCAGCTGTGGTTGTTTTAGGTGTTTCACCTGATTTGATTTTATTATTCTTTAACACTTGAAACAAATTTTCATAAACATTGTTTGCGCTCCACACATACCAACCAGCAGCTTTATTAGCTTCCTCAACAGCGCGTATTTCTTGCAACAAATATTTTTGTTTATCTGCATTAGATGTTTTCTTAATATAGTGATAATTAGCTGCTTCAATAAAAGCATGTATCTTAAACGGAGGGTTATTATTAAATTGTTTTGCTAAAGCATTTAATGAATTATTCACTGTTTTATAGGGTTCAGCGGAATATTTTTGATATGGCCAAAAATGTGACGGATAAACCATGGGATTTACACCATCGACACTATCCGCAAACATTTTGATATCTTGACCAATATGCATAGAAGGGTAATAACCGACTTCACCGAAGATATCAATTTCCATTGGAATATTTTGAGCATTTATTCTTTTCTTATACCATTTAATGATTTGATATACATCTTTAGCATGTTGTGGATTCGCAGGTTCTTTAGAGCTATATCGAATATAATCAAGTTGTATAGCATCCGCACCTGATTTAATAGCATCATTAATTAATTTTAATCTATCTTCCCAATGCGCTTGTGAACGAATTTGTGCTGCATTACCACCATTAGAAAATATCACTACGCGCACCACAACTTTGATACCAGCAGCTTTGACTTTCGCTAATGCAGCTGCATAGTGCGAACTATAATATTCATGATCTACGACAAAAGTATTAATACCGGTGGCTTTAGCTTCACGTAATAAATAATTTAATTTATCGGGCTTTTCAAGAGTATATTGGGTTAAGTAAATACCTTTATCCCATGCTTGTACCGAAGATATAAGGCCTACAGATACTAATATTGCGATAAGTGACTTAGACGATAGTTTCCACATAGTGACCACCTCGTTATGTCTTGTTATACCTTTAGGCTAGCATACGGCAGAACAAAAAATTCAAGGCGGAAAAGAATTAATTCATTTTTTGATTTAAAAAATATCATTAAATAGGGATTGTTATATAAAATATCTATTTTTTTACTTATTTCAACAATAGCAATAGTGATTTAATTTAAATCGCATGATTACAGGCTGACCATTAATGATTAAAAGTCTAGAAAAAAACGCAAGCGGGCTCGCAAACGGTAACGTTCACGATTTGACCTGTGGCAACCGCTAAATAATTACATGACTTTCTTTAATAATCTGCATTACCTGGAGTCCTTGGGAAAGGAATCACATCTCTTACATTTTTTAAACCTGTGATATAAGAAATTAAACGTTCGAAACCCAAACCAAAACCAGCATGCGGCACAGATCCATAACGGCGTAAATCTCGATACCAATTATAAGTTTCAGGATCAAGATTACATTCAATCATTCGACTGTCTAAAATATCTAATCGATCCTCACGTTGGCTACCACCAATAATTTCACCAATGCCTGGAGCTAAAACATCCATGCAAGCAACCGTTTTGCCGTCATCATTAAGCCGCATATAAAAACTTTTGATATTTTTTGGATAATTCATAAGAACGACAGGACGTCCGACATGATTTTCAGCTAAATATCGCTCATGTTCAGATTGTAAATCCGTACCCCAACTTACGGGAAACTCAAATTTTATATCGGCTTTTTCTAAAATCTTAATGGCATCCGTATAATCCATGATTTCGAATGAGACATTCACTAAACTTTCTAGACGTTCTAAACACTTTGTATCCACCCGTTGATTAAAAAACGCTAAATCATCAGGTCGTTCTGTCATGACTGCTTTGAATATATATTTAAGTAATTGTTCAGATAGTTTTGCAATATCGTGTAAATTAGCGAAAGCTACTTCAGGTTCTACCATCCAAAACTCTGCCAAATGTCGGCTAGTATTGGAGTTTTCAGCTCTAAATGTCGGTCCGAAGGTATATACTTTAGATAACGCAAGACAATAACTTTCCACGTTTAATTGACCTGACACAGTTAAAAACGTTTCTTTTCCAAAAAAATCTTTCGTGAAATCCACATTGCCTTTAGTATCTCTAGGCAAATTCGCATAATCCAAACTACTTACCCTAAATAACTCACCAGCACCCTCACAATCGCTAGCGGTGATGATAGGAGTATGAATCCAATAAAAACCATTCTCATGAAAAAACCGATGTATCGCTTGAGCAACACTATGACGAATACGCGTAACTGCACCTATCGTATTAGTTCTTGGTCGTAAATGCGCGACTTCGCGTAAATATTCCAAAGTATGATGTTTTGGTTGAATGGGATAAGTATCCGGATTTTCAACCCAACCTTTTACCGAAATTTCTGTGGCTTGTATTTCGAATGATTGACCTTTTCCTTGTGAGGCAACGAGCGTGCCTTTTGCTATCATAGAGCAGCCAGAAGTAAGTTTTATGACTTCATCGCGATAGTTGCTTAAACTTTCGGGAGCCACGATTTGAATTCCATCAAAACAGGAACCATCATATAAATTAATAAATGAAATGCCTATTTTTGAGTCTCTACGAGTTTTAACCCAGCCTTTGACAATAACCTCTGAATTAACAGGGATTTTACCGGAAAGTAACGTTGCAATGGAATATGTAATATCTGACATGGCATCCTCATTAGCATGAATTTTTAAAGTTACACATCATAACGATTGGTGACTTATTTTTAAAGAAAAATTGCAATTAAAGTAACTCAATTCTCATTCTGAAGCGTTACACTTGACCCCTCTCATTGCATATTCAATAATTGGCATATCATTTAACACGGAGGTCGGTAATTGTGCAATCATCTATTATATTTCCAAAACATATGCCACTTTCCATGGGTTCTTTTATTGAAATGCTGAATCAAGATGATAGAAATCCCCAAGAAAAAATCACCTTATATACGATAGAACAATTAGTAAATAACGATCATGATAATTTCATTCAGCTCTTACAATTGGAATCGAAATCAGAAAAAATCTCTTTAATCCAAGTAGCAGCGCAAAATGGTCGTTATGATATTGTTAAATATTTAATTGATCAAGCCATGAAAGATGATGCAAGCAAACAAATACTTTATCATCAATTAAGTCGCACTGATACTTTTGACAGATCAATCGTACATTGGTTGGCTCAAATCAACACTCATGAAGTTAGCCTTTGTTTATCGATCATTCTTGATACTTGTAATCAACTAGGTATGACTCAATATGTCAATCAAAAAGAAAATGTATTCAACGCAACACCTCTAATAATGGCTACAAAACAAGGTGCTATTCCGAATATCAAAGTTTTATTAGAGCATGGTGCTGATATTTATGCAAAAACTAGAGATAATGAAACAGCTTTAGATCTCATCAAATATACTGACCCAAAAATCGCTATACCAACCATGAAGTATTTTATCAAAAATACAATTTTTGGTTATGATACATTTATCAAGATGCATAGTGATTTTAAAGAAATATATAATACTAATGATAAAGAAGATAAAACTATTGATAAAATACTATCTGCACTCATCGCGATTGATATAGATGCTGCATTACCCCATGATTTAGCTCAATTGTCCGCATTAAAATTATTAACAAATAATGCACTTATGGCAAGTACCCTGGAAGAAGCAACATTAATGTTAGCCACTCATAGACAAATTGATTTTGCAAAAGCTCTACGAGGATATAATACACACAAAAAAGATGAAAAAAACGCTTTAATTAATGATATATTTAACAAAACACTTGAAACAAGTGCTGAATGGAAGTTATCAGAAAATAATAGTGCCATATTTGCAGAAGCAAATTTTTTATTATTATTTCAATTACCCGAAGCTCACAAATCAGCATTATTACTTCTTATGTTATTAATGGTGGATGCCCCGAGTTTAGCTTTAGAAGGCTTTAAACAAATTAATGTTTCATACTTAGATATTGATAATCATTTTTTACTAATTCGTAACATTTTAACTACTATGATAAATATTAAATTAACTGAACTAACTCCTATCGAACATGATAATATATTATTGCGTTATTTAATTGATAAAAATACTTTATTTTCACATAAACAAGAAAAATATGATGCTTGTGATAAATTAACAATACTCCGTGATGAGATTAGAAATGCGAAAAACATCCATGATCTTCAAACATCTCTCATGAAAATATCGACCGATAATTTAAAATTAAAAATATTTGAAGACTCTGTATGGAATGAAATGATGGATATCATAAAACCAAACACTACCTCTTGTTTTCCATAGCTTTAAGTAATGCACTTCCTAAAGTTGTATTTTCCATTTTATGACTACTTTCACGTCGCTTAGGTGGAACATGAACTGAAGCATTTGGGCGGAGCGCTGATTTTTCAGCATTAAGCTTCATACTTAATTGTATTCGCTTACGTTGCAAATCCACTTCCAAAACTTTAACTTTCACAATTGCCCCAATTTTTATAAAATCATGGGGATTTTTAATATGTTGTTCTGACAGCATAGATATATGCACTAATCCGTCCTGGTGCACACCAATATCAACAAACGCTCCAAAGTTAGCAACATTTGTCACGATACCTTCTAAAATCATCCCAACTTTTAAATCCGAAATAGTTTCGATACCTTCTTGAAAATTTGCCGTTTTAAATTCAGGTCGCGGATCACGACCAGGTTTTTCAAGTTCTTTAATAATATCTGTGACAGTTGGCACACCGAATACTTTATCGGTATATTCGCGTGGGTTTAGACTTCGTAGAATAGTGACATTACCCATGACTTCTTTTATGGATTTATGTTGCTTAGCAAGAATTTTTTCAACTATTGAATAAGCTTCAGGATGCACCGCAGATGCATCAAGTGGATTATCCGCATTGATAATTCTTAAAAATCCAGCCGCTTGCTCAAAAGCCTTTTCGCCCAATCTCGAAACTTTTTTTAATTGAAAACGGTTTTTAAACGCTCCATGTTCATCACGAAACTTAATAATATTATTTGCGATGGTATCATTAAGACCTGCAACGCAAGATAATAAGGGTGCTGATGCTGTATTCACATCGACACCGACTGCATTCACGCAATCTTCCATGACAGACTGTAAACTACGAGATAATTTCACTTGATTGACATCATGTTGATATTGCCCTACGCCAATAGACTTTGGATCAATTTTAACAAGTTCTGCTAAAGGATCTTGTAATCGTCGGCCAATGGAAACTGCTCCGCGATAAGAAACATCTAAATCAGGGAATTCTTTAGAAGCTAATTCTGATGCAGAATAAACCGATGCACCCGCTTCTGAAATTACAATACAAGTTAATTTTAATTCTGGATATTTCTTTTTCAGCTCAGACACAAGTTTGTCTGTTTCTCGAGATGCCGTACCATTACCAATACTGACAAGCTCAACTTTGCATTCTTTACAAAGTTTTGCTAATACCACAATAGAACTATCCCACTGATTTTGTGGCGCATGCGGAAAAATTACCGTATGTATTAATAATTTACCCGTTCCATCAATCACAACCACTTTAACACCTGTACGTAAACCAGGATCAAGACCTAAAGTCACTCGCGAACCCGCAGGAGAGGCCATCAGTAAATTTCTAAGATTATTTGCAAAAACATTTATAGCTTCTTCATCTGCATTCTCACGCAAACGTGTCATAAGCTCTAGTTCTAATTTTAGAAATATTTTAATCCGCCAAGTCCAACTTACTGTTTCATATAACCATGCATCGGCTGATCTATTTTTTTGATGAATATTCCATGTGTCTTGAATTTGCTTAATACAAATTGCTGTTTCATCATCGGTGAGAGTCAATGAAACATTTAATATACCTTCACGCTGACCTCGAAATAGCGCTAAGGCACGATGTGATGGAATTTTTTTAATAGCTTCTTGATAATTAAAGTAATCCGAAAATTTATTACCCTCTGTTTCTTTACCTTTGATGACTTCTGATTTTATTATTCCATGGTCCCATACATAATTTCGTAAATGACCTAATAAATCGGAGTTTTCTGAAAATTGTTCCATTAAAATATGTCTTGCGCCATCAAGTGCATCTTTTATCGTATTAATACCCTTTTCCGCATCAATATATTTTTCTGCAGAAGCATTAATATCATTTTCTGGATGCGCCAAAATACCTTCTGCCAAGGGTAAAAGCCCTACTTCTTTTGCAATTTGTGCTTTCGTCCGACGTTTTGGTTTATAGGGTAAATAGAGATCTTCTAAAGTTGCTTTATTATCCGTTTCTAAAATACGCTGCTCTAATTCAGGAGTTAGTTTATTTTGCTCTGTAATACTTTTTAAAATTGTTTCACGCCTGTCGTTTAACTCACGCAAATAATATAATCGTTCTTCTAATGTACGTAATTGTGTATCACTTAAACCACCTGTGACTTCTTTGCGATAACGTGAAATAAACGGAACCGTTGCACCATCATCTAATAATTCAATGGCGACTGAAACTTGTTGGACCGAAATTTTTAATTCTGCGGCGATGCTTGTATTGATATTCATATTAACCTAACTTTGCGGGATTTTTAAGCTGTTGATTTTACCCATTAATGTTAATAGGAATCAAGTAACCATTTTTATTTATCAGTTAAACTATAAATGCACTTTATTTGCGCATTTTGTGCATTTGATAGTAGATAAAAATGATATATTATGATTAAATAAAATACTTGCCTCAGCTTGAAACAAGATAGCAAGGAAGCCTCAAACTAACCGAAAGGAGATTTACAACATGTCACGTTTTCATTTATCTGTTCTTGGCGCAGGTTTAGTGTCTTTATTTGTTTCATTTAGCGCACAAGCGGATACAACCGTTATTGAAAAACGAGTTATCACCACACCCGCACCTAAAGCAACTTGCACAACAGTGCCAGGAAGCTGGAAAGGTAACACCTGGATTGATGCACACCAAGTATGTAAATATGAAAATAGAAAAGAAGGTGCGGCTTGGGTGGATAGTTATTGGTCTTGCACAGAAGCAGGCGCTGACGGTACATGCACTGCTTGGACATTAGTTCCAGGATATTGGGTACAAACATTAGAATAAAATATACTTAAATAATGTTGTATCAGTACATGATGTTCTGATGCAACATTTAGATTGGCTTTTTATCAAGATGCCAAACCCCATGCCAATTTTCCGATGGCGGTGTTTGCTTATATTTTTCACATCGTGCAATAAATAACTGACTTACGACATCTTCTTTATAAATCGATTTACAATGATTAAAATGAATCAAAGCTTCATCCCAATGCATTTTTAAGTAGTCAGAAAAACCTTCTGAAAATTCTTTTCTATACGCATCAATATCATAGCCAACATCTTTTCCATTTTCAGAGATTAATTCATAAATATTAATAGCCTCTTCTTTACCTTTCACCGTCACACAATCGATCATCCGTAAAGTAAAGTCATCTTTGATAATCAAGTACACCGCCTCACTCACAATAATATGTGTACCAAAATATTGATTCAGACCTTGTAATCGACTAGCTAAATTAACTGCATCTCCAAATGCGGTATAACTTAAACGTTCTGTTGAACCATAATTTCCAACAACTGCCTCGCCAAAATGAATACCGATTGTTGTAATAAATGGAGGTTTATTTTCATTTTCCCAAATGTGATTTAATAAATTAATTTGATTTATACACAAAAGCGCTGCAGTTGCGGCTTTATGACATGGATTATCAATATCTAAAGGAGCTCCCCAAAAAGCCATCACGGCATCGCCAATATATTTATCAATTGTCCCATTTTGCTTTGCAATAATAGTTGATAGAACATTAAAATAATCACACAAACGCATAGCTAATTTGTGCGGATCGGATGCTTCTGCAATGGATGTAAAATTACGAATATCAGTAAAAAATATCGCTAAGTATTTTTTAACCCCACCCGTTTGCGCCTCATCCCCTGCTTCAATTAAATCTCGAACTAACGAGGCAGGAATATATTTTTGAAATGAACGCAAGCCTTTCTTCATGGAGTAAAGTGCTGAAGCGACAGCATTAATTTCTGTAATACGAGATACTATTTTAGGCGTATTTGTAAGTTCAAAATTTTTGATTTTATCAATCTCATTAGTTATTTTTTTCATTGGCTTAACGACACGTGAAATAACGCTAGAAACAACAATAATACTAGCGATTAAAATTAATAATCCAAATAAAATGCTTATTCTTCTTGTGCCCCGTAAGCCAGAAACAAAATCATCTTGAGGTGCGACAGTTGCAACAAACCACTCACTATCACCTATGGTAGCAAATGAGCTATAAGATGCTAAATATATAACATTATTTATTTCGATTTTGAAATTTGTTTTTCCAGTTTTGATAAAATAATCATATGAAGCAATTATCCACGGACGATTTGATAATTGATGAATGTCCATAACGTTATTATTTTTATATTGAACAATATTAGGATATGCAATTAATTTTCCTGATTTTGAAACAATAAAAATAATGCCATTTTTACTAAATTTTACATCCTCAATTAATTTTCTTATAAATTCTATACCAATATCAAATTTTATAACACCAACAATTTTTTCATCTTTTGTTATCACGGGTGTTACGACACTTATTCCCAACTCCTGAGTAAAGTAATAACGGTATACATCAAGCCAAGTTGTTTTTTTATTTTTAAGTGCTGCAATATACCAAGGCCTAGTCTTAACATTATAATTAACAGGTGGTGCATCTACTATCTTAAAGGTATTATTCAATGTATTTCTATAAATGAAATGATGATATTTCTTATTATTATATTGATAGATTTCTTCAAGAGTAATAGTCCCATCTTTTTGTTTGCTTGCAATTATGACATTGCCATTTTGATCAGTCCATACAATATTATTTAAAAGAGGAAATAAAGAACCTTCATTTTCTAAAATATGGATTGCATAGTTAAATATTTCAGTATTATTTGTAATGTTTAAATCAATCACATCACTTCTTAAGACAAGCGCAGCAGATTGATTCTTTTTCTCAACCGCATCAAATTCATGATCTATATTAGTGAATACACTTCTAGATATTTGTTTCATTAAATCAAAAGCAAAATAAGTTATATTATTAGTGGTTCGCACATACATAAGCCAAATAAGGCTGGTCATAGAAATGATAAGAAGCATAACAAAAATGCTAAGAATACTAAATCTTAAGGTATATGATTTTAATTTGAAGTATGCTTTAATTTGGTTAAACATACTGCCTACCTTTACCTAAGACGTATTAAACCATATTTTATTGTAACATATCAGACCATCCATTACCTGTGTAATAAATGTAACATTTATTTATTTTGCATTTTTCTTGAATTGATTATAATTATTTTGAATAGTCTTTTAATATAATTTTGCTGTAACTGATATTTATTGGATAAAGTTTCATATAAATGCATAAGTTTCATTTCTCGCTTAACATCGATAATGTTGTCCCCGCCTTTAATTTTTAACTTACCAATTTTAATAGATATTTTTTGACGTGCGGATAATTTTTTTATAATTGCTAAATCAATGGCATCAATTTTTTTTCGTAATTGTTTAATTGTCAACATCGATAATCTCTCCATATCTTTTAGCAATAATAAACGCTGTTAAATTGGGATTATGATCTTGAATATTTTTTTCTAATATATCCAAATGATAAATTTCAGCTGCACGTGCTGGCGCAATAACTGCGGTTGTATTCGATAATATTCCATCAGATAAGTCTTTCGCAGCTTTTGCAGTATCTATCCATGTAATATGCGGAACTCGCATCAACTTATGGTTTAAATATTTTTTACATTGCGCAAAGGCTTGGGGATGAGATGCGATATTTTGTATCTGTTTTAATGTCATACCTGGTAATGCAAGCAAACATTGATTCACATCAAGCCATAATTCATCGATTGGTGTAAATAAATATTTACCCATAGCTTCAAAAGCAGGTTTCACCAATCCACCGTGAATATTTACTACAGGAAATATTCCAATATCAATTTTGTTTTGACTTAATGCAGAAAGCACACCTTCCATATCAATTAAGTATACTAAATGAGCTGTAATACTGGCATGTTTTGCATAGCGTAACGCAGCCTCCTCGGAAAATGATCCGGCAAGCCCTGAAACACCTATTGTTAATTCATCTGTCATGTCTATACCTATAATTGAGCTTTATGCCGTAAATAATGATCCATAATGACTAAAGCTGACATTGCATCGACAATTGGCACTGCTCTTGGCAACACACAAGGATCATGTCTACCGGTGGCCTGTAATGAAACAGCTTGATTTTCTAAGTTCACTGTCTCTTGTTGTTTATTAATGGTTGAAACAGGCTTAAATGCGACTCTAAAATAAATATCTTCTCCTGTTGATACCCCCCCTAAAGTTCCACCCGCGTGATTTGTTTTGATTTTAAGTTTTCCATCTTCCATCATAAAAGCATCATTGTGCTCACTACCACGCATGGTAACCCCATTAAACCCTGAACCTATTTCAAAACCTTTTACCGCATTAATACTTAGCATAGCTTTTCCTAAATCAGCAGATAGTTTATCAAAAACAGGGGCGCCTAATCCTATGGGTACATTGCGAATAACGCCTTTTATAACGCCACCTATAGAATCACCTTCCGCTTTTACTTTTTCAATTAAATGAATCATTTCTTTTGCACAAGATTGATCAGGACAACGAACAATATTTTTTTCAATATCTTCATGTTTTACAACTTTATAATCGATATTTGTTTGAATATTCCCAACTTGCTCAACATAGCTGATAATTTCGATATTTAATAATTGGCTTAAATATTTTTTTGCTATCGCTCCCGCAGCAACACGTGCAAGCGTTTCTCTTGCACTTGCCCTACCACTACCACGAAAATCTCTAAAACCATATTTTTTATAATAAGTATAATCTGCATGCGATGGCCTAAATACATGTTTTAATTCATCATAATCTTCAGGACGCATATCACGGTTATAAGCTAATAATAAGATAGGCGTTCCTGTGGTTTTACCTTGAAATACACCTGAAAGAATATGAATAGTATCTTCTTCTTTACGAGGCGTTGTAATAGAACTTTGACCTGGCTTTCTACGATCAAGTTCTTGTTGAATTTCGGTGTCAGAAATTTCTAAACCTGCGGGACAACCATCTATAATGACGCCGAGAGCGCCGCCATGAGATTCGCCACAGGTTGTGATTTTAAATAATGTTCCAAAACTATTACCTGCCATATTTTTTCACTCCCGAAATAGCTAAAAAAGCATTTTTAACAAATTTATTTGAAACATGGTGCGTATAATGTTTTTTGTTTTGATATACTGCACCAATATTTTTTAATAAAATATAATTGATTTTACCTTTATTTGATTTTTTATCTAATACAGTAGCTTGTATAATTTTATTAATATCCCATTTTTTTAAATCATGGCTATAAAATTGTAATTTATTCAAAAAGGATTCTATGATGAGATAGTTTTTTGCAGTTAATATGCCCATGAGTTCAGCAATTTTTGCTTCGACTAATATTCCATATGCGACAGCATGTCCATGCAATAATTGATAATTCGTTATTAACTCTAAAGCATGTCCAATAGTATGACCAAAATTTAAAATGGCTCGTAAATTATTGTCTTTTTCATCTTTTTGAACAACAGCGATTTTGATTTTTGCAGCTTTTTCAACTATATGACCCAATACTATAGCATCACCTTTCAAGATAGCTTGTATATTATTTTGTAAATAGTTAAAGCTTTTAGCATCCTGAATAAGAAAAACTTTTAAAGCTTCAATCAATCCATTAATTAAATGCTTTTTGGGCAATGTATGCAAACAAGTGATATCAGAGATCACAGCTTTAGGCTGCCAAAAAGCGCCGATAAGATTTTTCCCTTGTGGCGTATCAATTCCTGTTTTGCCACCAATACTACTATCAACCATGGCTAATAATGTTGTTGGAAGTTGAATATATGCAATACCTCGCATATAAGTTGCCGCAATAAAACCAGATAAATCTCCGACAACACCACCACCCAATGCTAAAATTAAAGTATTTCTATCACATAAAGACTTTAACATTTGTTCTTCTAACGTATTTTTGGTACGAATATTTTTATATTTTTCACCCGATGGAAATGATAGTAATGAAACCTGATGCCCTTTTTGTTTTAGTAAATTAAATAAATTTTTCGAATAATATTTTTTTACTTTATTATCTGTGATAATCACAATATTAGTATAACCATTCGGTATCCATGTCAAATTCTTAAGTAAATCTGCACCAATCCATACAGGGTATGTTGATATTTTAGTGGCTGGTATATTAACATTAATTCTTTTTATCATAGTCTTATTTTTCCTGCCAGATTCAACAGAAATTCTTCTGTATCCTCCCAACTTAAACATGGATCAGTTATCGATAAACCATGTATATCGATATTATCCGCATTTTTAGAATCGATTTTTTGGCACCCTTCTTTAAGAAAGCTTTCTATCATAAAACCTTTCACAAGTTTCTTTAAATCAGGTCTATTTTTTACGCTTTCAATGACATCAAAAACAACTTTTGGCTGTAAACGATGATCTTTTTTACCATTCACTAAGCAGTTATCATGACTTGCATCAATGATGACTGATGGGTTTTTGATTTGATGCATATCCATATATTGTTTTGCTTTTTCAAGGTGAGCCACTCCGTAATTGGGTGCATTATTGCTTCCACGCAAAACAAGATGAGCGTGTTCATTTCCGTGAGTTTGTACTTCATAACCATCAAATACAGCAACATGCGGATGTTGTGCTGCGATGATGCTATTAACACCTATTTCAATTGAACCATGAGTAGGATTTTTCATACCTACTGCACAATCAATCGCAGATGCGAAAATTCGATGTTCCTGATCTTCTGTACTACGAGCACCAATTGCAACCCAGGTTAGTAATTCTAAAAAACCTTTAGCGTTATGAGTAAATAACGCTTCATCTGCAATAGGTAATCCCATTTCAACAACTTTTATCATCATATCCCTTACATACCTGATACCAGCCTCAATATCTGGTGGTGCCAATGGATCAGGTTGATTGACAGGACCCGTCCATCCTTTCATTGTACGTGGTTTTTGAATGTAAACACGCATCACCAATTTCATAACATCCTTAATTTTTTCATTTAACGCTACTAATCTATCAGCATATTCTAATACTGATTTTTTCGGCCATGCTGAGCATGGTCCAACGATCATAATTAATCGCTCATCATTTCCTTCTATAATATTTTTTACTTCTTGTCGATCGCGCATAATACGTTGCGCTGAAACCGTCGTGAGTGGATATAATTGTATTATTTCTTCTAGCGGAGTAATCTTTTTAATAATGGAGTAATTCATAAGCGATTTCCAATTAATAATGTTTTAATAGCGTAAATTGTTTTTAATGAACGAATTTTTTTATCATTAAACAATTCAATTTGTCTAATTCCTTGCCCTATAAACATATCTATTCCGTAAATTATTTTTGACTTACTTTTTTTAGCTTGTTTTAACAACTGCGTATCCATAGGGTTGTAAATCATATCAAATACTGTTTGGTATGGCTTAAACTCATAATCGGGTAGAGGAGAAATATTTATATGAGGATACATTCCTAATGGTGTTGTATTTATGATGACATCCATCTTAAGTTCTTCTAAATCCTCAACATCAATGACTTTACCACCAAATATTTTTACGAGTGCCAATGCATTTTTTTTTGTACGATTTAACCAAAATATATTTGAACGATTTTTTTGCAAGACAAAAGCCGCAGCTCTTGATGCTCCGCCTGCGCCAATGACTAAAACATTTTTTTTAGTCAACGACGTTTTACGTAAAGCATATTTAATACCATCAACGTCTGTATTATATCCATGGAGCTTACCGTTTCGTTGAATAATGGTGTTCGCGGCTTTTAACATTTTAACTTCAGGACTGCAATTATCTAAATATTTAATGACTTTTTCTTTAAATGGCATCGTGACAGCCGTCAGTCCAACAGATAACGTCTTAATTGTTTTAATAAGCGATGGAAGATCTTTATTTGGAAATGCTAATAAAACAGCATTAATTTTCAAAGCACTATACACCGCATTATGTAATAGTGGACTTTTAGTATGTTCCAAAGGAAAACCGACAACCATATTTAATTGCGTTTTTTGATTAATCATTTTTTAGATGCTCCGCAATAATTTTTACGGCTTCTATATATCCTTTTTCTTTTTTTCCCCAAATAACATTGAGACACGCAGGTGCAGTAACAGATACACTTCGCCATGCTTCACGTTGTTTGATGTCAGATAAATGCACTTCAACAATAGGGAGTTGTGTATCGAGTAAAGCATCATATAATGCATAACTATAATGTGTAAATGCCCCTGGATTTATAATAATTGCTACACAATCAGGCGTTTCTACCTGTAATTTATCAATTAAATTTCCTTCGTGATTAGATTGATATGAAATAATTTCATAATCATATTTATTAGCTTCTTCTTTTGTTAAACTTTCAAGAAGCTTTAGTGAAAGATTTCCATAATGCTCAGGATTTCTCTTGCCCAAGAGATTTAAATTTGGACCATGCATTAAAAGTATTTTTTTCATTTATTTACCTGCTCTATTATTTGATCAACAACTTGCTTTAAAGACCCATTATTATGAACTTTAAGCACTGCAAATTGTTCATACACTTTTTCACGTTCATCCCATAATCGATTAAATGTATCCAGTGGATTTTCATCAGGAGAAAAAAATGCCGGTCTTCCCTTCATCATAATTCTTTCAAATGTTATACTACGCGGAGCTATGATATGTACAATCAAATTTCCTTCAATTAACTTTTGATTTGCTTCATTTAAAGGTGTGCCGCCACCTAACGAAATAATAGATGGCTTTAAATGGATAATTTCTTGTAACGCTTTATTTTCTAAATTTCTAAAATATTCTTGTCCGTGATGTAACATAATTTGACGACAGGATAATTTTTTATGTGTTTCCATTTCATATAAACTTTCCATTTGATGATCTAAATCAATAAATGATTTATGTAATATTCCAGAAAGTTCTTTACCTATTGCAGATTTTCCAACACTCTTAAATCCTATTAAAATTATATGATGATTAGCCATTAATCACCTCCATCTTAGCACCTATAGACCGCATTGTTTCAATATATTTCGGATAGGTTTTATTGATTGATTCAGCATCCTCAATAATAGTTGAACCATCCGCAAACATACCTGCAAGACTCAATGCCATTACGGTACGGTGATCACCATAGCCTTTCACATTTGCTCCAACAAGTTTACTTTGATAGACCGTTAAGCCATCTCCATATTCATCAACCTTAGCGCCTAATCGCGTTAAACCTTCAGTCATAGAATGAATTCGGTCTGTTTCTTTAATTCGCGCTTGCTTAACATTTTGAATTTCCATCATGCCTTTGGCTTGCGTTCCAATAACAGCTAATGTGGGCACAAGATCAGGAATATCATTTGCGTCAATTTTTAGTCCCACCAATTCATTCCCACCTTCAATGATCAAACTATCATGTTTTATTGTGATATGAGCTCCCATATCTTGTAATATAGTTACTAGTCGTTTATCACCCTGTGGATCTTGCATATTTAATCCTGACAGTTCAACACGACCTTCAGTCAACACTGCAGCTGCAATAAGATAAGACGCTGAAGAAAAATCTCCTGCAATTGATGTCATAATATTTTTATATTTTTGTTTCCCTTTAATATCAAAAATATCAAGATTTTTTTCCATTTTATGCGTAAATTGAATATGTTGTTCTTTCAACCAATGTAAAGTCATTTCCATATATGGTCTTTCATGTAAATTTTTTACGGTGATTTCACTATTATTTTCCGCACAAGGTAATGAAATCAGTAATGCCGATATATATTGAGAAGTTATTCCATCAACTTCTGCGATACCACCTTTTAAGATTCCAGATACAGATACAGGAAATACACCTGGATTTTCCAGATATTGAATAGTCAGGCCAAGATTTGTTAATGCGGTTACCAATGATTGAATAGGTCTTGCTCGCATTTGCTCACCGCAATTTACGATAATAGGCTGGAATGCATTTTTTCGAAACCCCAAGACAGGTAAAATAAATCTTGTAGTTATACCAGAATTTCCTGTTTGAATGGATTCCGCATTTGCCTCAATAGGTAAGCCACCGCTTTTTAAAATAAGTTGATTACCATCAGTAATAATTTTTGCACCTAAACTTTCACAAACATGAATAGCATCTTGCGTATCATCTGAATCGAGTATATTCGTCAAAATAGATTTACCATTGGAAAGTAATGCAAAAATAATTCCCCTAATACTTTGGGATTTGGAACTCGGTGGAACTACTTTCCCATTTAATCTTAAACTTTTTTTAACTAATAAATTCATATAAATACCCACTATAAAATATACACGTCTACGCTAACGAAATACGTTAGGGCTAAACTCTTGCAGAGTTTTTGTAGTGATAATGATAAATTTTAATTGCGAGTATAGTTGGCCTTAAGGGCCAAAATAAAAAAAAACTGAATAGGAAAGGAAAGAAGAAGAACGACAAAACATAGCGTTCATTTGCATGATCGTTGTGTTTAAAATATGTTGCTTGTCTTTATTTGTGTTCATAAATTGCACATAAAATACATGAATTGCTTGTGTGTATGACTACATCTTATACCATCGATAGATCATATTGTCAAATATCAGATATTGAGCACATTCATCAGTGTTCACATGGTATTCATAAATCTAAGTTATAATATAAATATAATATTTTATATATAAGGGCAGCTAACTTGAATATACTAACTAAAAAAAATCTTAGCCCTGCAATTGTCACACAAAATGAATTGCATCATAAAGTTTCTACTGAACAAATTAACCTCTTATTTTCAAATTTATTTATAAGTATTCCATCAAGTCTTTTATGCGCAAGTATCATATTCACCGCCTTGTATCGCATACCACATACTACTATGCTGATATATTGGTTTATCGGCACGATAGCCGTATCTGTTCTAAGATTACTTCATGCGAGTTTCGCGATTCACAAAAAAAAATATACAAAGTTTCAATTTATTATTTTTATTTTTATGACCACCATAGCCGCCTTAATATGGGGATATGTTGGATCTATGCTTATGCCGAATAATTATCCGATAGAACAAATGATAGTTGTCATAGTTATTGCTGGTATTATTTCTGGAGGCACTCAATCTTTACAAGCAAGTATGTTGGCATGTTTAATTTATGCAAACCTAATTCTTATTCCATTATTAGCATGGGTATTTTTACAAGACACTATTCCTTATATCATTTTAGGTATTTCAATGATTCTTTACCTTTTATTTACTATATCTATCTCAATAAAGGGATACCTTTTTCTTAAACAAACACTTATCATGAAATACGAAAACATTGACTTAACGGAAAATATATCCATTTCTAATCAACGACTACAACAAACGAATCAAGATCTTATTGAAAAAGAAAACAATCTACGACTCATACATGACAACGCACCGATAGGTATGGCGATTGTTTCTTTAGATGGAAAGTGGCTAAATGTTAATAACAAACTATGTGAACTTCTTGGATTTAGTAAAGAAGAACTTGAAGATCTGACTATTCAAGATATCACCTATGAAGAGGATTTAGAAATTGACCTAGATGACAGAACAAAACTTTTATCAGGTAAATTACAATCGTATCGAATTGAAAAACGATTTGTTACCAAAAACAATTCTCTTAATTGGATAGTCACTAACGTATCCATTGTACGTGGTAAAGGAGATAAACCTTTATATTATATTTCACAAATTCAAGATATTAATGATGAAAAACAAAATGAAATTATTATGTCTGAACTTAGTCATATGAATGAAATGTTACAACTTTGTCACAATTCTCGCGAAGCTTATCCTATTATCAGTCACGCCGCACAAAAAATATTTAATGATTTAAATGGCGGGTTATCTATATTCAATACCGATTATCATGAACAAGAGGTCACTAGCCGTTGGGGAAACGTCTCATTATTAAAACCATTTTTTAAATCTGAGGATTGTTGGGCATTTCGCTCTGGAAATATATATATTGCAAATGATATGACTAAAGATTCTGCTTGCAAACATTTTGATACATCATCTTTGGGCGGATATACTTGCTTGCCTTTAATTATACAGGGCAAAGTACTTGGCATGTTGAATTTTACCGCAAATCCAGGACAAACTATTTCATTTCATCAACAACAAATTATTAATAACTTTAGTGAAATCGTTAAATTATCTCTAGCTAATATTCATTTAAATGAAGCATTAAAAGATCAAGCTATTCATGATCCTTTAACAGGCTTACTGAATCGACGATATTTATATGAATCTTTACCTCAAACATTAAATCATGCGTTACGTATGAAGCAATCTTTTACTGTATGCATGATTGACATCGATTTTTTCAAAAAAATTAATGACACATATGGACATGATGCAGGTGATGAAGTTCTTAAATTTATCGCCGCACTGTTAAAAAACAATCTAAGAAAAAGTGATATGATATGTCGATTTGGTGGTGAAGAATTCGTTGTTGTTTTATTGGATAATGATTTAGAACATGCAAAATCGCAAATGGAACTTATTCGTTTAGCTGTCAAAGATGCACAAATAAAAATTCAAAAACAAACATTACCTTCTATTAGTATATCCATTGGTATTGCTGAAACACCAAAACATGGTGTAACGATTAGCGATTTACTTCGTGCAGCAGATTCAGCTTTATATATAGCTAAAAAAACAGGAAGAGATAGGATTGTGCAAGCCGAGATAGCTCAAAATTTAGATTAAATACTGACAACTCATTTAACGAAATAAAAAAAATAAGGATAATATTATGCCATACAAAATTGGTAAAAAAACAAAGACAAAAGGTTGGCCCATATTAAAAAATGAAAAAGGCAAATGGAAAGTGATTGCCCATTCAAACACTAGAACAAAGGCTAGCGCAAGCATAAGAGCAAGACATGCGGGCAAGCATAATCCAAATTGGTAAATTTTTCAGATTTAGCTGGAACTCATAACCTAAAGGATAGCTTATGAAAAGTTTACCTTTTAAAAAATCAAAAGAAATGAGTATAGGGGTCGAATTGGAATATCAATTAATAGACCCTATAAGTTTTAATCTTGTTTCACGCGCCAAGGATCTTATTAGAAATATTAGTGCAAGCAAGTATAATGCATTAATCAAACCTGAAA
>Ga0207073_1067_pt1 | contig 24532 bp, 19 predicted proteins | sample Alteio_BWMinHeat_65_FD_153575 | JGI IMG/M metagenome (GOLD analysis project Ga0207073, IMG submission 153575) | Enriched cells from forest soil in Barre Woods Harvard Forest LTER site, Petersham, Massachusetts, United States -... | ecosystem: Environmental > Terrestrial > Soil > Temperate forest >...
GACCATCTTCATCTTTAGTTTCGATGTTAGCGCCTTTTGCCAATAAAGTATTTACACAGTCAGTTTGACCGTTGATTGCAGCACATGATAACGCTGTGTCACCATCTTTATCTTTAGCTTCGATGTTAGCGCCTTTGGCCAATAAAGTATTTACACAGTCAGTTTGACCGTTGATTGCAGCACATGATAACGCGGTGTCGCCATCGTTATCTTTAGCTTCGATGTTAGCGCCTTTGGCCAATAAAACCTTTACAATATCAAGATGACCATAGAGCGCTGCGCGGATTAAAGGAGTGCTCCCATACTCATTTCGTGCTTCGATGTTAACGTTATTCTTTGATTTAGATTTATTTAATATGTCTTTTACAGTTTTAATGTCTCCGGTTTTTGCTGCTTCTAGGAGTCGATTATTATTTTTTTGTCCGATAGGATTATTTCTCAAAGCCATATATATTCCTTATTGTTTATTATATTGTGTGATAACAGCTTAATGCCATATTTTATGGCATTGTGAAGCTTAGATAGAATTTTCAACACGGAGATCATAATTGAAATGATGTGACAAATAAAGCATTTTAAATTTTGATATCGCCAAATCCTGGCAATTTAATAATGCGCATTTTAGGGCTGAATCCATAGACTAAACCGAGCACATTTATTTCAATGCCTTCTTCTTTTGCGAGCATCATGCCAAATAAACCAAATAATGAAAATTGATAACCCGTATGACTTGGCGCGACAGTAAACACTGCACCATTCGGTAAAAAATCTTTGCCCAGTGCATTGCTCGGTAATGTGGCGTGTAGCTCTGGAACTTGGCGCAGCACATAAGCAGGAAAGGTATTGCTATTTGGGCCTGGCCAAGTCACATATCGATCAGGATAAGGATAACTTTTTGCAGCATTTGCGATTTTTTGGATCAATGTTTCTGCTTGCTCACCGCGTAATTCGTATACTAAATGAGGATTTTGGTTAAACCAGCGGCGATCGGGCAAATCTTCTGTAATGCTTAATGCAGATAGATTTCTTAATAATCGCCAACCAATGATTTGATATACTGTGTAATGCTCAGCATTTTTTTCTTTTGTGGCAATCCAAGTATGTGTTGCAAAAATGCCGCGCCAATTAAAAGCACGTGCTGCATAAATTTGGATTAGCGCTTCTTTAACTGTGGCAGGGTCAGGTGCGATATGAATGCTATCACGGTTTGCATCTCGATAATCAGCCATGAAATCAATACGGCCCCAGATTAAAATGCTAATGGGGCCGATAAAAGTCAGTATTAAAAAAATAATAAAAAATAGTCTCATGAGATTAGTATAACTGATTTTTCTGAAGATTTTAACAGGATTGCTTGCAAAATTTTAAATGATTTCTTTCACCAAACAATTCAATTGACCATCAGCTAGTTTTATAGAAACATCATCATTGATCGTAACGTCCTTTGTACTGCGCACAATGTGCTGTTTGCTGTCAAGTGTAATACCATAACCACGTTTTAAAGTGGCGAGTGGACTTAATGTGTCCATTTTAGCAGCCATTTCTGCAAGCATGAGTGCTTTAGCGTGAATTTCCTTACTCATAATTGTCCTAAAATGATCGCCATCTTTTTGAATTTTTTGTTTTAGCACATGAATTTTATCTAATGGCGATTGTTTCAAAAAAGAGATTTGTGATTGTTTTAGTGCGGCATGTAATTGCATAATGATGTGTTTTTGCAATCGTTGCAAGTTCAATAGCAATTCTTTTAAACGTTCATGTTTTTCTTGTAACTGTTTAGCAGGATGCAAATGAGACAAGCGTTTTTCTAGCCAATCTGTTTCTTGTGTTTTACGATTTAACAGGTCACTCATTGGTTTTTGCAGCAGTTTTACTTGTTTTTGCAGTAAGTGTAACAATTGCAGGGTATCAGGAACACTTAATTCTGCGGCAGCAGACGGAGTTGGCGCGCGCATATCTGCCACAAAATCAGCAATGGTAAAATCAATTTCATGACCGACACCTGAAATAATGGGTAAGTGACTTGCAAAAATAGCTCGCGCCACAATTTCTTCATTGAATGGCCATAAATCTTCAAGTGAGCCACCGCCTCTTGCAACGATCAATACATCACACTCTTTGCGATTATTTGCAATTTGAATTGCACGAACAATTTCAGGGGCTGCATCTGCTCCTTGTACTAATGACGGATAAATAATCACCTTGCACATGGGAAAACGACGTTTTAGTACATTTAAAATATCGCGAATGGCAGCGCCTGTGCTTGATGTAATGACGCCAATTTGTTTTGGAAAATGCGGTAATGCTTTTTTGTGTTGTCTGTCAAATAAACCTTCACTTTCTAATTTCTTTTTTAACAGTTCAAATGCACGTTTTAATTTACCTTCACCACGTTCTTCCATGTGCTCAGCAATTAATTGATAATCGCCGCGCGCTTCATACATGCTGACTCGCGCTTTGATGAGCACGTGCATGCCATCTTTGGCGACAAAATCCAGTTTGCGTGCAGGTCCTTTGAACATTGCACAGCGGATTTGCGCTAACGGGTCTTTTAAGGAAAAATACCAATGTCCTGATTGCGGGGCAACAAAATTAGAAATTTCACCTTCCACCCACACATAGGGAAAGTGTCCTTCTAATAGTATTTTTACCTCTCGATTGAGCGCTGAGACGGTAAAAATCGTTTGTTCTTGTTCACTGAAAGAGAGTATCATGGTGCTAATAATATGGTTTTTGTGACTAAAGTGCAATGTCGGAAATTATCTTACAAGTGTCTTGTGCAGACCAAACACTCTCAATGGTTGCTGGTACCGATATGGTCAAAAAATATCCTATTTCGACTGCTTTAAAAGGCGTGGGCGAGCTCATCAATAGCGAACAAACACCGCGAGGTTGGCATGTCATTCGGGCGAAAATTGGCGCGCATTGTGAGCCTAATACGGTGTTTATCGGTCGACGTCCTACCGGTGAATATTATACGCCTGACTTGAAATTGCACCATCCTCATCGTGATTGGATTTTAACGCGTATTTTTTGGCTTAGTGGATTGGAAGTGGGCAAAAATCGACTTGGACAATGCGATACCATGCGCCGGTATATCTATATTCATGGTACACCGGATGATGTTCCATTAGGGGTTCCAGGATCCAAGGGCTGTATCCGTATGCATAATGACGATATTATTCAATTATTTGAACTTGTCCCTGTCGGTGTAAAAGTCCATATTTCAGAGTAATGAATGATCTGTGGTATCCTAAATCAAATGAACAAGAGAAACAATACATGACTAACAACATGCATGAATTATTGGATTTTTGGTTTGGTCCATTAGGCTCAGCAGATTTGCCGACAAGCGATAGAACTCAATTATGGTTTGGCGAACAATCCGCAATTCGTGAAGAATTACTAACGCATTTTAATTATCTTTATCAAGATGCTGCAGCAGGTAAGTTGAGCGATTGGGAAGCATCAGCGCGTGGTAGCCTTGCGCTCATTATTATGCTCGATCAATTTACCCGTTATTTACATCATCATTCAAAAGAAGCGTTTTCCCAAGATGAACATGCGCTGCAAATTTGTCTTTCAGGTATCGAAAAAAAATTAGATCACGAGCTTACGTTAATTGAGCGTGTGTTTTTTTACATGCCACTTGTTCATTCAGAAAATGCCGCACACCAAGAACACTCCATTCGACTTTATCAGCAACTCGCTTCGTTATCAATGGCGGAAACCTCGCAAGTTTATCAATTATTTTTAGCCTATGCTTATGCACATTTTCGTGTGATCAAAGAATTTGGACGCTTCCCACAACGTAATACCGTGTTAGGGCGTGAATCCACTTCGGCAGAACTGGCATTTTTAAAAAGCGCGTAATCATTCATCTTGATCCTGAAATAACTTCGTGTTTAAATTTAATATTATTGGGGACATATTCAACCATGTTCCTGGCGCCTTTGACTTGCTAATTTGCAGGGTGGATTGTTAGCTGCTTTGAATTTTTTTCTCACTTAAATGTTTTGCATCTAATTGTTTAAAATAGTTTATTATTTTTTCACCTACTAGGCGGCTAACATAAAAATTACCGTTCGGACAGCAAATACTCACGTTACGCAATACTCCATGCGTACCTTCATTTAATTTATATAGCAGTGATTCCATCATTTCTTTAACTGCATCATTTGATCTAGCACCATTACAACATTCATTGAATATTTTAATGATAATTTTATGCAAGAGCTGCACTTGACTAAAGATATCATCATCTTCACTTGAATTTAATTCTAAAAAATATTGATTTAAAATCATTTGACAGGATTCTGCCACTTCATCTTTACTAAACGCATTAACAAAGAAACGAACAAAACCATTATTTGATGTTATTGATGGAGTAGTTGCATGATTGTTGATATCATTCAATAAGTTATTTAGTGTGTTATGATATTGCACTTTAATTGATTGCAAAATTCCTGTTGCTTCGATGAAAGGAGTGAAATGACTCAAGGTTTCGCTAGATGCAAGTTTGATAATTGACAATATGCATTTTCGCATAATTTTTTTGCGATCGTTTTCATTTAGGTAAGGAGTAGTATTAATGAATGACAACGCTGAGTCGATTATTTTAATTTGCTCTTCATACTCAACATCATCATATTCATCATATATTGATTTAATGCGTTTAGTAGCCATTATTTTAATAACTTTAGCACGTTTACTGCGCATGTCATCGATTGTTTTCATGTGACGACAAATGATGTCTAATACTTCAGTTGGAGTCTCTAGAGATGAATAAATTAATTCTTTACGCGCTAGCTTAGCTTGCTCTTTTTTAGGATCGAATTCGGTTTTCGGTTGAAACTCGTTGAATAAATTATAATTATAATCTACAGCATCATTAACTGATGCAGCATCATTAAGATGAGCTACATATTGAGTAAATATATTATCGTTTACTCTTATCTGATAACGCGTATTACCCATCAATTTGCCGCAGGCATTTTTGTTTAGTAGATAATTCAATACATTTACGGCATGATGAGTGGCAGCTTTAATCACTAAATCTTCGTATTCTGATCTGGATAAGACGAAACCAGCCAAAGCAAGACGTTCTAAACCAGCAAGATCATCTGTTATGACAAGTGTGATCAGCTTATTTTTCCATTCATTCAATCTCATAGGTATTTGTCTTTGCATGTTCAGCTCTTCGTTAATGGTATAGTCAATGATTAATTTAACGCTTATTGTAATACTATCTGCTTAAATTAGTATTAAACGCATCAGGTTGTTGTTTCTGTTTTTTCAAGAAATCGGTCTTTGTTGTAAACTTCTTCATGTAGGCTCCGCATGTTGAAGCAAACCATATGTTCTTCAGGCGATAAGTCACTGTTCCCGAGTATACTTGTACTGTTTATCACACGCGATAACATTCATTGAAATGGTTGTTGTTTGCTAAATATTTCAATTGCAGTTTTTGGAGAAGAAAAAGCCAAACAATTGGTATTTCCAAAATGTTGTGTTAGTATCTTTAATAAGTTAATATCATCATCAATTGCCGCAATAGTGGTCGGATAGTAGCAACACATCATCTTAACCGTGCTCCTCAAACTGTTATTATTTTCACCATTCCTACTTGTACTACAACATTTTTTCGTTAATAATAAGAGAAGTTTGCGATAATACTAAATCTTTTCCAAAACACAAAGAGAAATATTAATCATGAAGCAACAGGACAAAAAGCGTGCAGTGAGCTCGCTTATTACAGAGGACAATTTGTTATCAACTCCCTCAGCAAAAGCTGAGCGATTAAAACGAGTTCGAAATCTTGCTAATCTTTCCCGCGAAGCATTTTGCGCATATGGCGATATCAATCTCACGACATTAGTTTCATGGGAGGTAGGACGATTCGGTGGGTTATCCAAGAAGGGTGCTGCGAGTGTTATTGCAAGAGTTGCAAAAGAAGGAGTGTTTGTGACCCCAGAATGGTTATTGTATGAGATTGGTGTCGGTCCTGAAGTGCAGGTGGATTACAATAAATTACCCAAATCGAAAGAAAAAGCAAAGATAACTACAAAATTACCTTCAGAAAAGGCGCGAATCATCGAAGAACTCATGGCGTTTAGAGCTTTAAATAAACATGCCATAAACTTTATGGTTGATGATGATGCAATGTTGCCACATTATCAAGAGGGTGATTACGTGGCAGGGACAAAACGTTTTAAAGAGAAGATAAAATCCTTAGTGGGGTACAATTGTATTGTGCAGGTGAATGATGGGCGCATTGTAATGCGCAATCTTCAGCATGGTCCACGTGATGGTTCATTCAATCTTGTTCCTACTAATTTACAAGCAAAGGCTAAGAATGCTGTTATATTTGATGTTGAATTGGCAAGTGCTGCGCCGATTGTTTGGCATAGGCGTAAGGAGCCTGTTTAGAATTTTTGCATATCATTAAATCATAACGTATGGTTCGATTATGCTTGTCCGTAAAATATTCTGATACAGATTCTTACAAATCCGTTCTGTATTGTCAGTTCTGACAATGGTTAATTTAAAATATCATGATACTATTAAGGGCCGTAGGTAGTGCTCATATAATAGACAATTATTATAAGCATATTAAATATATAAGGTGAATGATGCAGACGGTGCACTTGAAAAAGTACTTTTAAAGTTAGGTGACAGTAAACCAGTCACGAATGAAATGGATATGTTAACGTTAAAATATACGTAAGTATAGATTTTCAGAAAATAGTATTTTCATGTTTGAAAATAGCCTATACTACGTTATCCAAAAAATAAGAAGATGCTTATGTTTTCATATAAACTATTAGGTCAGAACAATAACAAGTCAAAAGATACTCCTCCCGAAACAAATAGCGATCAACTTTGTGACGACATATGGATTAAGGTTTTTAGTAAGTTGGAACCGTGGTTTTTAAATAGTGTTCTAAGAACCTCACAACGTTTTCATCAATGCGCCAAAAGCAATGTGATTTTTAGTAAGAAATTTGAAACATATTCGTTATCTGGCTGGTCTCTTTTTTCTAAAGGTGAAAAATCAGAATACAATAAGTCGTATGAACTATTTGCACAAAACTATAAAGCCAAATTTTTCAATAATGCGAGAGCGAGGAAGTTTGCTGCCTGTATTTTGGAGGGTGACATAGATGAATTGTTGAAAATACCCTTTAATATCGATTTATTATACGAAAAGGACGTGAATGGCACAGATATTTTAACCTATATCAATAAGCAAAATAACCAAAAATTACGTGATATTATTTTTCAACATGCCCTTCACCACAATGAAGACAATAAAACGAACATCATCCTTTATGCGTGCATGCAAGTCATTAACTTCACTTGGAGTATGATTGGAAAACCCTCTATTAATGAACGTCTTTATCAATTAGCGGCGGCTCTAAATCAGCCATCTATCATTAAAATGTTTACAACCACTAACAATTTCAATTCTATTGATCCTCCTAGCTACTATCATTCGATTCCTCTCGAATTAGCAGTACGTTTTAATCATTCTGAGATTGTCTCATGCTTATTGAATAGTGGGTTACCGTATTTATACGACATCTATGATCATTTCTATCCTATTATTCGGGAATATAATCATCTTGCCAAAGCAGCATTTCTTAATCACATCGAAATTGTTCGATTATTGATGCAACACTATGGCAACCAATTCAGGGGTTATGAGATTTCCAATGCAGTTTGTGCAGCAGCGTATGCAGGTCACGCTGATATAGTGGAGATATTGGTATCGCATGGATCGGCTGCAAAAGGAATTGAAAATCCTTATGAGATAGCATGTGGGAATGGTCACCTTGCAGCGTTGCGTGTGTTGATTGCGCATTTCCATACACTGTTTCCTAACCAAGCTGAAAAATATCAAATCTTGTTATGCAACCTATTTCATATGGCCGTTGAAAAAAATCATGCAGATATTGTTGCATATCTATTTAGTAAAATAGAAAATGTAAAAAAACTTATTGAGCATTCAGATACTTACTTTCTTTTAGTAAGTGATTACAATAGTGATCAAGCCAATATGTACCGTACATTGCTCGATCAAGGCTTCTCACCTTCAGCGGGGTGTCTGAATTGGCTGTTTGTGAGCTCGTGTAATAAGAAACACACCGACATATTATGCGTCTTAATAGAACATAATTTGCAACCTCAGGCTGAATATAGGGATAAAGTTCAGGCGCTTATGAGTTCGCTTGGTACCAGTCAAAATCATGCAGAGCAGCAGTCAGCACGGTTATTTCTTGGATAAAATTACTCTAAACATATTTACCTTTATTTGGTACTGAACTATCAATCATAAATATTAATTAAAGGAGACATAATGAAAAGCACAAGAAGTACACTGCAATTAGAACTTTTGCTGCATGGACTCGGTCCAGAATCGGGTAACCGGCAGTCTTTTGATACCGTGATAAATAAAGCTATGGCCTTAATTAAACAAGGTGCTGATCTTAGTGTAAACGATGACACGCGCGATAAATGGACACTATTTCATTGGCTGGTTTATCACAATGAAGAGGGTGCTTACGACGAACAAATGAACACCTTATTGAACATACGACCCTCGCTTATTAATGACGTGGATGGTTTAGGCCGTACACCTTTATTTAACCTGCTAGATAGTTTTTTTGTCTTCTGTAGAGGGAAGTTACCTTATATTAAGAAATTAGTTCAACTAGGCGCTCGCATAGATTCAGTTTGCCCGAATCTTGCAGGCGATGAATGTTCCCTTCTTCATCTAGCATGTCTTTGGGGAAATAAAGAAATCGCCGAGTATTTAATTGATCAAAAACTAGATATCAATGCGAGAACGCCAATAGCTAGAAACACACCGTTGATTATGGCTGTTGCAAAAGAAAATATTGAGATGATAAAGTTTTTAATAAATCGAGGTGCAGACATCTCACTAGTGGATATCTACGGTAGGACAGCGCGTGATTTTTTGAGCTGCTGGGATAAATGGTGTAGAGTGACCGATTCCGATTTGCGAAAACGAGACGCTTTATTAGTTTTTGATGCTGCAGTAGAAGAAAAAAGATGCAGCTCAGAATTGCCTGCAGTTCCGTCAGCTTCGGGCATACCAGCACAATTTGATAAGGCAGGAGGTTTGAGTAAATTCACCACATGTAATACGTTTAATGAACAACATTTATCACATGCTGAATTAAACAATGAAAATATTGTGCAATCTCACATAACAAAAGGTAGAATCTAAATTCTCGTTTGGTATGACACTATTGCATCGTTTTAAAAATACCTCTATAATTCAAAACATTATAAAATTTGACCATCTGAGACTCGGAACTACACATTTATAAGCTATAATTATTAAATAAGCCACATAAAAGGCAGCAAATATGGCCAAACGATTATGGGTTATCTTGCTAACAAGTTTACTGATTGGCTTAATTCAGCCATCTTATGCCAAGGGCTCTTCTGGTCAATTACCTGTGTCCTCCTCAGCGCAGAAAGTATATCAACAGGTTAGCAATTCTATATTCGCTATTTTTGGTAAAACAAAAGGAGAAAAGATTGGCGCGTTTGGTAGTGCGGTGGCTGATGGTAAGGATCTTTTAGCCACAAACTGCCATGTTGCATTGGCTGGAAGTCTTCTTTTGGTTTATGTAAATGGTAAAGAAGAGCGGGGTGATATTTATTATTATGACCAAAAAAATGAGGTACCAATCAACCAATCTGACAGTACAGTGGGGTTATTCTCCTAAGCAAAACAGCATGGCACTGTTCAATCGACCGTAACTGATACCATAATCAATGACCAGAAGGGCTATGATGCGAAACTATTTTCTCACGAAAAATTAAAATTTAATAGGCGCGTTCAGAAACGAAGTGCAATCCCCATTTCCATCTTACATGATTCACTAAATACTTCAAATGGTGTTCTATAACCGAGGCATTTTCGTGGTCGATGATTTAATTTTCTAGCCACGTGTTGCAAATCATGTTCTGTAATATTATCAAATGAGTTCTTTTTTGGGAAGTACTGTCTGACAAGATCATTGGTATTTTCATTTAATCCTCGTTCCCATGAATGATATGGCTTAGCAAAATATATATCAGTCCCTTTACTATATTATTGCAATACAAGTAGTTAGTTATCAAACGCTTCAACAACACGCAACACGTGCGCATCTAACGCATTATCATCTGAGTTAACTGATAATGTAGAGACTTTTTCAAATAAAGTATCACGTTCATGGTGCAATTTATCCAAGAAATCTTTGTAATCACTACAAGGTAACAATGGACGATTATGTGCATTTCGTTCTAATTGTGTTGATGTGCTAACCTTGAGATGCACAACAAACTCAGATGACAAGAGTTGTCTGTTTTTATCTTCACAAACAATGCTCTCATCGGTTGCAACCACAATATTATCTTGAGTTAATTGATAAGATAATATTTCAGATAAACAATTATGAAACATTTTTTCACCGTTATCACCGATAATAGACTTTAACTCTTTTCCGATTGATGGTGCTAATGAAAAGTCAGCATCAATGAACTTCCAGTTTAGTTTATTAGCGAGCGCTTGTGCGAGTACGCCTTTTCCTGCGCCCATGTTGACCAATAATAAAAATTCGTTTATGTTTCATTGTCATTACCTCCAGAATAATAAGTATATTGTTGATATTGATTAAATCATGGTAAATCGTAATATAAAGCAATTAACTCTTTACTTGATGAACAGCCTAATAATTCCATCATGTTTGCAACATGCCCCTCCACCGTACGATATGAAATGTTAAGTTCACGCGCGATTTCTTTCGATGAATTACCTTGCGCAAGCAATTTAAGGCATTTTGCTTGTTGATCTGATAAATGCACTGGTGCATGTGTATTTTTGTGAAATACTGTTAAATCTTTTTTGTCTAAACTTAGTATATTGACAGCATTCCTCGATTGATTGCTGTTTGAAACTGCGCTCACTATATCGGCAATATGCTTATCGACATCATTATCATTCGTGTCAATTAATAAAGAAGCAACTTCTTCGTATAAGTCATCTCGTTCGTTATGTAATGTATTTAGAAATGTTGTAAAATCATCTATTTTTAACAAGGGCACATCTTTCCTAGCAAGCCGCTCGATTTGTGTCAATGCGTCAACTTTTAAATAAATGGTGAATTCTTGCGACAATAACTGCCGATTTTTTTCACTGCAAATAATACTGGCATCTGTTGTCACTACAATGTTTTCTTGATTCACCAAAGTAGTCAGTACTTCAAATTCACAATCATGAAAAGCATTTTCACCCGTTTTACTGATAATGTTAGATAGTGTTCGTCCGATATGAAGCTCTAATCCGAAATCAGCATCAACAAATTGCCAACCAAGCTTTTCAGCCACCATCTTTGCAATTAAGCCTTTGCCAGTGCCTGGATGACCAATGATAAAAATACGTTTACATTCGTTCATACACCTTCTCCGACTATGTTGGATCGAACATACCATTCAGTATACTAGCATGTGCCTTTTTAGAACAGACGTAGAAATACGTGCGTGATTACTCCAGAGACCACTAAATAATATAAGATACCATGCTGATTTTAATAATATAAAATTTCAATTATTAGTCTTAATTAAATTGCAAAAATAGAAACGAGCTAATTTCAAAAATAACATCCTTGCCAAGATGGTACGTTGCTATGAAATCAAATAGAAATCCACTTATCATTTCGGCCCTGAAGATAATGTACTAGGTTGGATATTTTCAGGAGCACACTCCCATTTGAAATCATTAGTAGTATGTTTTTCTATCTGGTTTAAAATTGCTCCACCGCCCTTACCACTCTGTGCAGCATCAACAATAACGCTAGCAATCGCAATATCAGAATATGAGCATTGCGCACCATTAAACCCTGTGAAATAATCTGGATGCGAAGATGCGTCTGCCAGTAGTAGAAGTGATTCAGTACCTGAATTTCTACTAACAAAAGGTACTGGACCACTATATTTAGCAAAAAGTCCGGGGCCGCTATATGTTGAACCGCCTCCTGATCCTTTCGTCAGAAACTCATTCCTTCTTAAAAATTCTTTTGCATCAATACTGCGTTGTAATATTTCTCTTTGAGTATCAACAGGTGGAAGCGCTGGAATCGAGATTGGTGTTGGCTTAAATTCTTGTGGCTTAGTTAATTCGTGTACTTGTTTTTGAAAATTACCCATCCATTCATTCATACTGACTAACCTGTTTTGATCTTGTGCCTGTAGTTGATTCATCACAGCCCAATGTACTCGGTTTTGATGCTCTGCAGCAATTGCTTCTGCTTTTTTTGCAGCCTCAGCCTGCTGTTGCATATAAGCAATATATCTCGCCTTTTCTTGCGCTTGCGCTTTTTGTTCGGCTTCTCTTTGTTCGGCTTCTTTAGTTTGCTTAAATTGATTTGAATTCTTAATTAAATTTTCAGATAATAATCTACCTTCCGATTTTGCATAGCAATAATAAGGAATTTCATGAGGCCATCGATTAAATTTATCTCTTAAAACTACTGCACCTCGACTAAATAATTCTTTAATCAAACTTGTATCGCCGAAATAGACAGCCGCATGTAACGGGGTCATTGCCCAGCCTGTGCTTGTTTCACGCATATTTGGATTGGTTAAAATATCATAATTTGGCCATGTATATGTAGAAACGCCATACCCTTGTTGGCGAGCATACAATGTTTCTTTAAGTAAATATTCTATTTTTAATTGATTTGGATTGCCGCCATATGTGGGCAACTCCCAAGGAAATCTGCCATATTTATCCTTTAATATAAGCGCTCCTTGTTTCAGTAATTTTTCTGTTAATTCTTTATTGCTAAAATAAAATGCTGCGTGTAATGGCGTCCAACCACATCCTGTGCTGCTCTCACGTATATTGGGATGATTTAAAATATCCTGCGTTGGCCAGCGGTATTCTAAAATCCGTCCAAGTATATTTTTATTTTCATTTGCATTTTGAACTGGTCCAATTGGATTCATCACTTTGTTTTCAGAATTGGCGGAATATTTCTTCTTTAAGAAGCGGGAATCTGACATCGTAATACCTCATTGAACTTTTATGAAAAAGATAGGTTTTGAATTATAACGCTATTCAAAAATCAAAAAAATATGGTAAAATCACCCTAATTTTATATAACTACTAGTGTTATGTTACATATCACTAGATTGCTGGTGAAAACTAATTATATGATTATTAACTCAAATCACCCCACCTTCAGCACTTGTAAAGACGTGATACAAATATCAAAGCCGCTTAAAGAGCTAGGTATTATTTATTTTGACTACACACGCAGTGACAATGATGGGGGACGCATATGGCTTACAAATCACGCTTCTTCTACCGAGCGTTATCTTACTAAAAAATACTATTTATGTGGAAATGTGGAAGGCTTACCTAGTAAATATAAACCGCAAATTGTTTTTTTAGATACCTTACCAAAACAATATATTTATGATGATGTCATACGATCGCATGACATTGATCATGCCATGCAAATTATTAATCCGCAGGAAAATTCTTGTGAATTTTTTGGGTTTGCAACGAAAAAGGGTAACACTGGTATTATCAATACCTATCTAACAAAGCTGGATATGTTAAAAAAATTCTGCGCTCACTTTGTAGAACTGGCCCAACCTCTCATTAAGTTAGTTGAAAAAAATAAGATTATTTTACCTTTCCATAGTGATAGTTTAGATTTTCTAGATAAGGATGATTCTGGGAATGAATTAAATTATGATAGTAGTTCGATTTGTAAGAACTTACTTCCTAAACGTCAACTTGAATGCGCTAGACTTTTAATTGCTGGCAAAAAAATTCGCGAAATTGCTGTCTGCCTTAATTTATCACCCCGTACCGTAGAGCATTATCTAAATCATTTAAAGAAAAAACTGGATTGCCGCAATAAAACCGAGTTAATTATTAAGCTGGCTAAAATGATAAATAATGGCGCCCTTCTGTAAAGGATTTACGCCACTATTCTTACCAAACTGAACATCACCTGGAGCTCAGATTGTGACGAGCTGCGGTATAGTATTCTTTATAAAGCCAAAACTGAAGAATATAACAAAAAAATTAAAAATGGTGATATAACAGATCCAAAAGACCTCATCGAATCATCGGCCTTGCATACACCAAGTAGCGTGTGTTTCACGATAAAAATTTCTATATTAGTCTTTGCATCACTTATTTAATATTTTTAATATTGAAAATTTAGCACTCATAATACACTGGCAATTTACTCTTATCCCTCAGTAAATAATCGTCCTGAGGCATCACTATTCGGTATTTCCCACTTTCATTTTGAAGCCAACATTTTTATTTTGTGATTTATTAATTTGATGCAATATACCTAAGCTCGCCGTTCCTGGATAAACACCGAGCTGACTTTGCTTTAATATACCGTATAAAAAACAACATAACTATTTGATAAATATGTATAAAACTCTGATTATAAAATTTTATACTAAACTATACCCGTTTATATCTAAAATGAAGTATAATTGAGTATAAATTGATATAGATAGGTAGTTATTATGGATCCAATGAAAAACCCATTTTCACCAGGCGCAGGCGCTCCACCGCCAGAATTAGTTGGAAGAAACGCTATTTTGTATCAAAGTAGAATTTTATTTGGCCGAATCCTACAAGGTCGAGCGGAAAAAAGCTTTCTATTAACAGGATTACGTGGGGTCGGTAAAACGGTTTTATTAAATGAAATGGAACGAATTGCTGAGCATGAAGGCTACAATACGATATCTATTGAGGCACATGAAGAAAAATCATTAGCTGCATTACTTGTTCCTTCATTACGCAGAGCTCTTTATAGCATAGATCGCATGAGCAATGCAGGAGATAAAGTTCGCAGAGGACTTGCTGTTTTAAAAAGCTTTATTAAGTCAGTCAAAATGAAAGTTGGTGAAATTGAATTTGGGCTTGATATCGATCCTGAGCTAGGAGCTGCTGATAGCGGGGATATTGAAATAGATCTGCCTAATCTACTTATAGCTATTGCAGAAGCGGCTAAAGAAAAGCAAACAGGGATAGCAATATTTATCGATGAAATACAATACCTCGCCATGAATGAAATAAGTGCGCTCATTATGGCGATGCATAAAATGCAACAACGCCAACTTCCACTGATATTAGTCGGAGCAGGACTACCCATCTTACCTGCACTAGCAGGAGAATCAAAATCCTATGCAGAACGCTTATTTCAATTCCCAATTGTTGGACCATTATCTATAGAAGATACAGAAAAAGCCTTGCAAGACCCAGTTCAAACAGCAGGGATTCAATTTTCTGGCGAAGCTTTACAAGAAATCTTTCATTTCACTCAAGGTTACCCTTATTTCCTTCAAGAATGGGGTTATCAATGTTGGAACCATACTACGGATACCACGATATCTTTGCAGCTTGTTAAAGATACCAGCAAAGATGTAATTCAACGTCTTGATGAAAATTTTTTCCGTGTAAGATTTGATCGCCTTACACTCAGTGAAAAAAATTATTTACGAGCAATGGCTGAACTAGGTCCAGACGCCCATCGTTCAGGAGAAATCGCTGAAAAACTCGGTGTTAAACTTTCTAGCTTAGGTCCGGTACGCGCAAAACTAATTAAAAAAGGAATGATTTACAGCCCAGTTCATGGAGACATGGCTTTCACCGTTCCACTCTTTGATGAGTTTATGATACGAGCAATGCCTAGCTTTAGAAGAAACACAGAATAAACATATGCAACTCCGCTCTCAATCATGGCGCGGTGCTACTACTTAACAAATAAAGTAACGTTACTTTACTTGACCAAAATCAATGACGGCGCTCAACTGTCCATCTTTTACCAACAGATTGCCAACACTGATATCGCCATGCACCCATACGGGTGGATGACTCCATGTGGTTGCAAGCGCTGCATCCCAAACCTCTTGCAATGTACTCCACAAAAAAATCAGGCGTACTGGCGTACAATCAATAGATAATAACCTGAGTGCGCGATATAAGAGTATCCCTGAGGTACAGACTGTTGGTAAATCGATTTTTCCTATCACTAGCTTTTCATTCAAATTGATAATCTCGATTGTACTTTTATCATCATCTGTTATTGCACCAACATAAGCACAAGTATTATAGTTAGAAACCACAAAATAATTTGATTTGAGTACTACTTCAATTGAAGTAGTATTATCAGTAGCAAACTTTCGTGCTAATTATAAAAATGAGAAATACAAGTTTATTTTTTAATATTTAGATTCATATTCAACAATTTAAAGACGACCTTTGCGGCAATAAGAAGAAGGATTATTTTTGCAAGGGTGCACAGTTATCACCAGCTCCCTACTCCCACCACTATTAATATTGCTGGAACTCCCATTTCCACTCTTTTGTGATGAACTACCAGCAAAAAATCCTAATCCACCATATGCTGAACCACCTCCTGATCCTTTTGTCAGGAATTCATTTCTTTTCATAAATTCTTGTGCATAAATCTTGTGTTTCTCCATTTCTTTTTGAACGTCAACAGGCTTAGCTATTGGCGGCGAGATTGGTATTGGCCTGAATTCTTGTTGTTGCCGACTGTATTCTTGCATTCTTTGCTGATGATTAGCCATGGTTGCATTGAAACTAGCTTGCATTCTTGCGTAATTTTGAGCTTGATTTTGACTCAGAGCTGCCCAACGTGCCTCAGAACGCTGTTGCGCAAGCCTTTTAGCATTTTCTGCCGCCTGCATTTTTGCTTTCTGCTTTGCTTGCTGTATTTGACGTTTGCGCCGAGCTGCAGCTGCTTGTTGCGCCTTACGACGTTTAGCTGCTTGTTGCGCCTGTCGCTGACGTTGAGCTGCTGCTTGCTGTGCCTGTCGCTGACGTTGAGCAGCTGCTGCTTGTTGTGCTTGTCGCTGACGTTCTGCAACAGCTGCTTGCTCTACCTGACGTTGGCGTTCTGCAGCTGCTACTTGCTCTGCCTGTCGCTGACGTTCTGCAGCCATCTCTTGCTCTGCCTGATGTTGGCGTTCTGCAACCGCTGCTTGCTCTCCCTGTCGTTGCATTTCGGCAGCCGCCTCTTGTTCTACTTGACATTGACGTTCTGCATCTGCTTGCTTTTCTCTTGCCTTTTCAAACTCAGTATGACAACCATTTTGAACTCCCTCTCTAATTGGATCTGTTACTTTGCTCATCGCATCATAAGATGCAGCACCTATTGCAACAGCAAGTGCAGGCCCACCTACACTATTCGCTGCAATACCAGCTGCTAACGCAAGACTCGCATTCACACCTTGTTGAATAGCAATAGCACTTGCATCATCACAAACCGCTTCCTCAACAGCTTCATTTCTGTTTAATTTATTTATCTGTTCCCTTCCTAACTCAAAACCAGCATGGCAGACATTTTCAGCAACTATAGCCACAGGTTCGGTGACTTGACTAATAATTTTGTAGGCTCCAAGACCGACAGCAGCAGCGGTTACTGCTCCCGCCACAGGTGTTGCAACCGCACTCGCAGCAACGCCAGAAACAACGGCTGCCTGGTTAGCAAGTCTAATGTTAATGGTTTCTCTAACATAAGCAACACCTGTACCACACACAATTCTCTCTACTACATTATCTGACGAATTGTGCAGTATTTCCGCCCCGATTGCGGCTGCTATTCCAAGACGATTAGTTGTGCTAGGCACATGAATACCTGCAGCATGAGTGCTGGTTATAGCATCTGACACGCCATGTAAAGCATCACCAATGAATTCTTTTGTATCATGTGACTCTGTACGCTCAGCATGTAATTTATTTTCTTCTGTATTAGATTCATTTGGAAAACGGGAATTTGTCATAGCATTGCTTCTTTGATTGTGTCCTACTATTTAGACAATAATCGCACTTCATATTTTGAGCCGGCGATTCTTTCATGGCATGATATTGTTATTGAATAAAAAAGCAATACAGTATTTTTACGGTATTGCTTACTAAGCATTATAAATTATTTTGATTTCGATGATATACTTGGCTGAATATTTTCAGGAGAACATTCCTATTTGAATCCAGGGTTGGTATATTTATCTATCTGATTTTGAATTTGTGCACCACCTCGACCCATTGTTTCATTGCTATTATTCACAACGTTAGCAGCATGTACAATGTCATAGTAAGAACATTTTCGCGTTTGTATTTATTTCTATCGAGTCGTTGTTTGTATATTCATTTGGCTAAAATGAGTCAGACCGAAGAGTTGTTAGCAGAAGAAAGACAAGAATATATAAGGTATGCATAGTCAATAATCGCGAAATAACATATTGTATAATATAGTAATATTTTCTTAATTTATTCTTAAGCCTTGTGTGATCTTGTCATAGTAGAAATGAATTATTAGATAAAATCATATACTCACAATTATTTTATCCGTACTTCTGCAAATAATATACCATGATCTCGTCTTAGGTCGTTTTCTTTGTGATTATCAGATAATCCTAAAAATTCAAAGACATAGCTATCTTTAAAGATACCTTTAGTAGTAGCAGGAAAAACTGTCAACAGTATTGACAGTTTTTCACTGGCTAGGACTGTTCGTTCATATGTGGCGCTATCGATCAGGCGGGCAAAGTCGCGTGCAGAATAGTGATTATTAGCGGCAAGTTGCAGGTAATATTCCTTTTCTTCAATAGTTTTAGTTTTGGACAAAATATGCAAATGATTTGACCAGGCAATTTCTGTCAACAGTGTTGACAGTTTTGTATGTCCATTATAGGTTTCATAAAACTGTTTCATACGCCAGATGTTCCTAGCAGAAAACCCTTTAATAGAGGGGCTTTCTAAGACGATATATTTTGAGGGGGCTTCAGAACATTGAGATAATTAATGTGATGAATAATTTAGTGAGTTGCAGGAGGTTGTATTACCTATGTCAAATTGTCCTTGTGGACAGTGGTACTATGTCGATGGCAAACATAAACAGCGCCTAAGTCATACATGAATGAGAAAATCGGCCGCAACCTAGCACATCACAACCTAGTGTATCAACTCCGAAATAATTGGACATTAGAATGCAAAATGGTCACTCTTTATGACTCATAAATGGAGGATTATTGCTATCAGTGCTGTTCTGCGGTGAAAAAGTTAGTTCTGAATTATTCTGATTGAGTAATGGGTTAAACATACTGACTGGTGTAATCGAAGTTAGTTGAGGTCTGGTGGGGATAGTGATTTCTGTACCATTCTTTGTATTAGTAGTTGAATTTAACCGCACTCTTTTTGATTGCTGATTCTTATCATTATCCTCATTTACATTATTTTGATTTCCAGCTAATGCATCATATTTTCTCTTGCCTGTATTGCTCTGATTAAATACATTTGATTCAGTATTTAACATATTCTCTTGATGAAGTGGGGATGGATAATGGCTCCCTTGCGGTTGATTGTCAATAAAAATAGATGGTTGAGGCGAGTTTAATGCTGTTTTGAGAGTATCAGAAATTTGATTATTCAAAGATTGCTGATGTTGATAACTGAATAACTGTTGTGGTTGAACTTGTACATGATGTTGTGGTTGTGGTTCCGACTGCAACTGCATGGTGAATAAGTCTGGCATGTGATGCTGTTGCTGTTGCGACAGAGGCAATGGTTGAGAAGCATTCTTAACATTACGAGTAGGCGTTGATTTTGTTGAATTTTCGTCGTGTTGTTTAACTGTCGTTGTCGTTGTCGTTGTCGTGGTCTTTACCTTTGATTTATTTTTAGTCCTTGTTTCACTTGTTGATATTGTGTTTGATGTCTTTTCTTCAGCCTGGACTTCTTTTGGCTTATCTGAAATCAGAAGCTGACGTGGGCTGCCAAGAGAAGCCTCTTTTCGTCTGGCGACAACTAAATATTCTTTAAAAGAAGTTTCTTTCCCTTCTTTTGTATAGTATTTCTTGCTGCCGACGGTACGAGATATAATACGATAATTACCTTTATGTTCCATATATTGATGATATGGATTGTTAGGATCACATAATAACTTACTCAACATTTCTGGTAAATTATTAATGGGGTTATCAATAGGTCCTGTGATACCGACATTTATTGTCATAAAGCCGCCATAATACAAGACCTTAGTGGCGCGCAAAATACCATGGAATAAAGCAGTGATGTTATCTTTTTCATGATAATTTGTCATATTTTTAAAATATATTTCGGCACCATAGGGTGTAGAGGTCAATATCCAATCGTATCCTTTGATACCATGCTGCAGTAAATCTTCTTCAGTGACATCCTCAATAAGTTTATTAAGAATGTACACATATTTTTTTTCATTAGGGTCAAATAAATCATGTGTTTTCTTATAAGGAGTCATTAATTCTGAATTTGCATCATTGACAGTAATTTTTTTAATTAAAGGATGTGCAAGTGCACCCACTAATCGTGCAATATATCCGCCGCAAGGATCGAACAAGCATCCATCTTTTATTTTAAAACCATACTTTGTGATTAGCACATTAAGTATGTCATATACTAATACAGGTGGGAATTGACCAACCAGATGGTTTCTTTCAATATCTTTGATAATTGCTTCTGTAGTGAGTGTTTCTACTTTCTTTGTTTCTTTCTTTTTCTTTTTCTTTTTCTCTTTCCCTTTCTCTGCCTCTTTCTCTTTCCTTTTCTCTGCCTCTTTCTCTTTCTTTTTCTCTGTCTCTTTCTGTTTTGCTGTCTTTATTCCAGTTATATTTGTATAAATTGTATTTAGATTTTTGTGAATAAAATAAAAAATTTGAACAGGGTTACTAATAACCTCCTTTGGAGAAGAAGCCGGCGTGAAATGGTTAACTCTTTGAGCTTCCTCTCGTATATCTCTCGAATAGAAATCAGCAGCTACTTTGCCTTTCTGTCTGTTTAAAGATACTTGTTCAAATTCTGTTGTATCTGATTTATGTTTTTTCAAATTCGCAAAATTATTTATAGCGTCTTCTTCCGTTGCTCTTGGAAAGTTTAGTTTATCCATTTCTTTTAACAAACGCACACTTATAATAAATTTTATTATGGATAAACAAATTAATAATTCACTATCTTCTTTAAACTGTAACAAGTTTTTCGCAAAATTATAAATATTTAATAATACATTACGTGATACATTTATTTCATCTATATTATTTATGTTTTTCTGTACAAAATCAGTTGGTGAAAGTGTAAAAATAAATTCAGTAATTATTGTAATCTTATTCTTGATAGAATTTTTGTTAAATACTACATTGTCAATAGCGACTTCATTCTCGTTTACGACTATATCTAAGTATTTCTGAGACAATTGTTTTGTGGCCTTAATGACGTCTTGAAAGTTTGGTTCATTGCTTAATGTCTGATATATATTAGAATTTTCGTTAATTAAATTAATAAAAGCTGCTTTTGTACCTCTTATGCTACCTTTTCTATATTGATATTCGCTATTTATCATATTAGGGGTAAGATCATAATCTAATAGTTCGGGTTGCATCTGCATCATTGGGTTATGCTGCTCATTTCTGAATTGATTTTTAAATTGCTCTAGAGATAATGGTTGAGTCACCTCCACTGGCATTCTAAGCATATTCGATGTAAATAATGATGTGGGTATCGTTCCAGTCATTGCAGCAGATGAAAAGGTTGGGACAGTGGTCGTCGTTGAGGATTGCAATGGCATTAACGGAGCAACATGAGGCATTAATGGAGTTAATGGTTTTGGTTTTACCGTAACAGGTGGCATGAATGCAGCATAAGGCATCATTAGCGGAGCATTTGTATGAGTCATTGCGAAAGTGATACCTGACGGCAATGTATTAGAGTTGTAGGCAGTAGACGACGTCAAGGTTGAGCTAGCGTCATTTGGCAATTTATCTTGCTTTGTTTGTGTGTTTTGCTTCTTCTTTGCTTGCTGTGAATTAGGAAGGCTAATGAGACTTTCATCTTGATTATGCTGATCTTTACTCGTTCCGTTATTCGTTTTCATTTCCGCAATCATTTTTTTTCCTTGCGGCGTTTTTCTGAATCTGCCATAGGGACTGTAGTTGATTCCTTTTAATAGAGTATTTTGATATTCTGGGATATCATTCGACAAGAGTGTTCCGATAAGACCTTCGTTTTTAATAATTTTTTTTAGTTCAGGCATTGTAGAGGCTCGCACTGATCGTAGGTGTCCAGTTCCATCTAAACATAAAAACTCGCCAGTATCCCTATTGACTAATCGATGATATGACCAACCATCATATTTAATAGCCTTACGAAGATCAGTGGTTGGTTCTAAATGTTCTCCCGTTCTACGATCAACATATTGTTGGTTACCATCTGATCCTTGGTCGGATGAATCAGGTGATGTATGTGGGCGATTATTCATATCATTACTCGTTAATTATCATGATGTTGGTTAATTTGTTTAAATCATTACTAATAATTGTTAGGTTATTTTACCACTGTTCTCAATATTTTTATTAAATTAATATTAAGAGTTGTTTATAACGAATTGCGCGAATTGCGTCATAAATGCTCCGCATCACACCATAATACCCCATCCTTTATTTACATTAAAAAGATTGTTTTAATTGCTTGGTCGGTTCTTGTTGTTTTGGTGCATTTGTCTTGCAACCAAAAAAAGTAAAAATAATACCATTGAAAAAGGATATCATTGTATTTTCGGGTTCGAATGCTTGTCCAACATTCTTTTCAGATAGTTGTTGCACCACTGATTTTGCATGTTCTGCATCTGATGTACAAACTGCATCAAGGATTTTAAGATATTCAATATCCTTTGAAATGTTGCTTGTATATTTCCAATATTTCAGAGATATTGGACAACAGTTATGATTGTATAAAGAATTCGATAATTTCGATAATACGTATAAATTCCCTGCATAATAATCTGAAATTTTTTCATCTTCATATTTTTCATTCGCTGCATCGACTAGAATTTGTAATAATTTCCCACATTTTTTAAAAACATCAGGTTCTTCAATAATACTCGCAATCCGCCCAATGATATCATTACAAACATTACCATAATAACTCAAATCCTTTTTATCTGATAAAGCGACAAAAGCCATATGTTTCGCGTATTCTAAAATATCCTCCAACACTAGTTCGAAGCTCATCGCAAGTGATTTTTTTATATTGGCAATGATCAGAGCGATGCGTTCACGATCATGATTGCTGGGAGCATCACTGTAAGATGTCGCAAAATGTAAACGATGCATAGGAAATTCGGTTTCCAAAATCCGCATTGCACAAGCGATGATACTCGATAAGCATTGCCTCATCACATGGTTTCGTTCATCGTAATCCCATCCTTCAATATTTTTCCTCTTAAAATGCACTGTTGTTCCAAAAATTTTTTCAGACAAGTTTAAAATTATATTCATATTATTCATTGTCGTGAATGGATTTGATATTATTTTCCAGTTTTCGCTGGAACATGCTGATGCTATCGTCTCCACATAGCCTCCAATAAGTTTGACAGTGCCTGGAGAGGGGCATTCTATTTTATTAATCTTGTCAGCTAGCAGAAATATCATCTCGTTAGGTAGGTCTGCTGCACACAGCATCAATTCATTTTGTGCTTGTGAAAGAGGATTAAAAGATAGCGTGAAATCATCAACAATCATGTGTAAATACCGACCCAAGATTTCATCTGTTACGAGTACATCAGTATTAGTATCATAGAGAATAGCTTCTAGAATTTTGGGTGAGTTAACTAACGCAGCTATAATAAGTAATTCTTGAATTTTGGATGAGCTAACAAGCGCAGCTATAATAAGTAATTCATGTGCTTGACGATGATGATTTTGAACACCGTCAAACAAATATTTAAATTTTTTCTTAAAGTTGTCAAGATTATCATCTAATATCACATCCGCAGCATCTTTACCATATCTGGCTACTAATTGTTGTTCATGTTCTTGTTTTCTATGCATTTATCACCTCGTTTATTTAACTGCAAGCGGTCAAGAGAATGATAATCATACTAAAATAACATTAAAGATAAATTAAGAAAGCAGGCTTCCAAATTGCGCCATCAACCGGAAGTGATGAAAACACAAGGGGTTAGAAAAAAAGTGTTAGATAAAATACTCGTACTTCTGCAAATAATTTACTTTTGATTCAAATCACCATGTTTAGACTAAACAACTAAGCACATCGCTAACAATTTTATAAGTATTTTGTTTATCGAGTTGTATCGTCTTAATTGCTTGCGCGGTTTCAGCTGTTACATAATAACAATGACTATTATTTGTCGATAAAGCATGTATCAAATTGCCATTGTAAAAATGCAGCATACAATCATCTGATACTGCATACCCTGGTGGTAATTTTCCAAGCTTTATTGCGGATTGATAAGCTGACATTCTCTGTAATCGTTTATTATCATCATAAATACATAACGCTTCTAATTTTGAATTAGCATGCGGACAAAAACTTTCATTAAACCATCGTAAACAATCTAATGGTTTATATTGTCCTTTTGTCGAGTCACTTAATCCTGAATGAAATGGATACATTCCG
>Ga0207073_1068_pt1 | contig 23816 bp, 20 predicted proteins | sample Alteio_BWMinHeat_65_FD_153575 | JGI IMG/M metagenome (GOLD analysis project Ga0207073, IMG submission 153575) | Enriched cells from forest soil in Barre Woods Harvard Forest LTER site, Petersham, Massachusetts, United States -... | ecosystem: Environmental > Terrestrial > Soil > Temperate forest >...
TACCAACTTCTTGGGACAAACCGGCCAGTTATCGAATTTCTACCAAGCTTATTTAAAACCATTTGTCATGGAAGTGCAGAAAAACCGCGAATGGCGTGTCGTGGATAATGAAAAAATTGGTTTTTCTGATGCAATATTCGAAAAATATCAGCATATTTCTGGAATACAACGTGCGTTCTTCCCAAATGGTGATAATAAACTATATGTGCCATTCACCTTACAACCCGTTAATTTAGATAAATCGATGAAAGCATTTACACTGAATATCAATGGACAGGAGCTTCGCTACCAAAAAAATAGCCCGCGATTGATTAGCTGGCCTGGGAATAATAACAAGCATGCAACCACAGTCAATTTCATTGCACCCAATGAACAGCTTATCAGCAATACTTTCCACGGTGATTGGGGATGGTTTAAGCTAGTCACTAAAGCCACGAATACTGTACGGTCCCGCAAAGAAATCACGCTTAATTTTGATGTGAATGGACATACCGCAAATTATGTATTATTTACTCAAGGACCACTGAATCCGTTTTTACCCTTGAATCTCACGAAGTTTAATTTGCCTGAAAAATTGTAAAATCTCACAACATCCATGCAAGAAAAGATGATTTTCTTGCTTTTTTGTTGTACATACCTCATCATACTGTCTCATCATAATAATAATATTTGGTGGTGTAAAAAGAGGCGAGGATTATGAATAAAACAAACATAGCGGGTATTACCACATTTGCGTTAGTCATGCTGATTACGGGCGCGATCGATAGCATACGCAACTTGCCGGCTACCGCCCTGTTTGGCAGCTCTCTCATCTTCTTTTTTGCCTTGTCTGCCATTATCTTTTTGATTCCAGCTGCACTTGTTTCAGCGGAACTGTCATCGCATTCCACCGAAAAAAGCGGCGTTTTTCATTGGATACATATGGCTTTTGGTGAAAAAATTGCGTTTTTAGCGATATGGCTTCAATGGGTAAATACGATGGTTTGGTTCCCCACCATACTTTCTTTTATCGCGGGAACTGCTACTTACATCATCAATCCAGAACTTGCACAAAATAAAACTTTTCTTATCACCGTTATTTTATCGACGTTTTGGATACTGACCTTGATTAACCTAAAAGGCCTGCATTTTTCTGCTAAATTTGCGAGCTTTTGCGCTGTCATTGGCATGATTATTCCAATGCTATTAATTATCGGACTCGCCATTTTATGGGTGATCCTCGGAAAACCCCTACAAATCAGCTTTGGAATGACTGATATTTTTCCAACCTTAAGTCATACCGAAAACTGGATTTCACTCACAGCCATTATGACAGCCTTTTTAGGCATTGAACTTGCGACTGTTCATATCAAAGAAGTGGCGAATCCTCAAAAAGCTTTCCCCAAAGCATTGTTTATCTCCGTGATTCTTATTTTAGTGACCATGACCCTAGGCTCCCTCGCTATCGCTATTGTTTTACCCAAAGATCAAATCAATCTGGTTAGCGGGGTCATGCAAGCTTTTATGAATTTCTTTAACAATTACCATTTATACTGGATGTTGCCTGTTATTACGATTATGTTATTACTAGGCAGTCTGGGTGGTGTAATAAGCTGGGTCATTTCTCCTATCAAAGGCTTATTGCATGCAGCTGAACTAGGCTTTCTACCTCCTCTATTCACTCAAAAAAATGAACGAGGTGTTCCGGCTAATTTACTCATTACCCAAGCCATTCTTGTGAGTATTATATGTTTAGCATTTTTACTGATGCCTAGCGTTAATGGTTCTTATTGGTTATTAACCGCCTTAAGCACCCAACTTTATATGCTTATGTATGTCATTATGTTTGCAGCAGCCATTGCATTGAAATACAAATTCGTCAAACACCCACAAGCTTTTACCATTCCGGGAGGTAAATTAGGCATGTGGCTTACTTCTTTACTCGGTTTATGCGGTTGTGCAATCACCTTGTTTGTTGGATTTATTCCTCCTTCAAGCATCGATGTGGGCGGTTTTTTTCACTATCGCGTCGTTTTTTGTAGTGGTTTGGTGGCGATGGTACTACCTATCGTGTTTTTCTATTTTTATAGAAGCCATTCTTTGTCATTCCCGCGCAGGCGGGAATCTATGCCGAATGGATTCCCGCCTGCGCGGGAATGACAAGCCTATGCTATAACGGCCACGTCTTATGGCTAGTACATCTACGATAGTTTTTTCACATCTGGATTTGCGCCATAAGCCTGCATAATTTCTTCCAATAACTGATCTACCACACCCAAGTTGTTAGTTTCTTCTATCACACCACCTTGTTCTTTTAAGGTAGCAAGACGCGCTTCTATAAGTGCTTTTACTGAACCTGATGGAAATAAATTTGCTAAAACCCGACGAGCTTCAGCGGGCCCTAGTTTTTGATAAAGCTTATTACGTGTATGCGCATCTTCCGCCGTGGTACTAAAAGCCCAAAGCTCAACAGGTCCCAACGTACTAGTTAATAATTGTGTATTGATACCACCTTTTGTTGAGAATTGTGCTAAAAATGTCGCGCCGCCTTCACGCGGACCATGCACTCTCGTTTTTAATGCGACACGAGCTGTCTCTGTCAAACCAAATATTTCCGTAGATCGTTTAATGGCTTGTTCGGGACCTGCATCCATAATAAAAATAGATGTTGCGAACTCAACCATAATCGGATCAAAGTCTTCTAACGCTTGCGATATCAATGCAATTTGCACATTCCATTTTCTACCTTCGCGCATATCTAAAATAACTTGTTCTCTTACCGCTCGCGCTTTAGATGTACGATGAAATTCGTCATAAACAAGTCGTTTGGGATCTTCGCGTATTTCCATAACGCGTGCACGATGATATTCACGATAAGCTTCGGGAATATCTGTTAAAATATCTTCAGTTAAATAATAAGAACGACCTAAAACATAACGCGCCAACATATACATGACTGCAGTTTGACGTTCTGCTGAGTCACCACCACTTTTTGCGACTTCATCTAAATCAAGAGAAACAATACGTGCGTCGCCGATGTCGAATTTAGATACTCCAGCTAAAATAGGATATTCACGCGTCGCGCTTGAGATCATACGGCTAAAAGCTTGTATCAACGGTTCGCCCGTTGGAGCTTTTACCAAACCATATAAATCTTCGACCGCTTGCGTACGACAAATCGCAGCAGCATCCGGCAATAATGGCATAGCATAACGTTGCGCAAGCAGTGCTTCATGATGAAAACCCGCTAAAAATATCGCATCTGTGACTTCCCACCATGTTGTATGATCATCTAACACAAATCCGATTTCAGTTAAAATATCATCAACAATAGGCTCTATGCCTTTTGTATAAAGATGTGGCTTTGCATCATCAGTAAGATATTTGTATAACTCATCCACGATGAGCCCCGCCATATCGGGAATACCATCATAAGGACGCTCTGCACCTAAAGGCGTTGCTAATAATGTCATAAAATTAACTAAAAATCCGCGCTCTTGGGCAGTAGGGAAACGACAACCTAACTGCGTATCAAATGGATTAATGGCATAATCAGGCGTCATGCGTAAACGATGATAAGCGACTAAATGTTTATTCGCTGCAGGTAGCGCTTCTTTTAAGAGTGAAATTAAACCGCTACTCGAAGGTCCAATATCGACAATCGCAATTCGAGGTAAACGTTGTATACCCGCAGATAAACAAAGTGCTAAGTTGATTGTGTTAGACAGTACCGATTTACCAGAACCGGGACGTGCATACATTAAATCAATCCATGTCGTTTGCTGTGCTGACCCAGGTTGATAAGGCCAAGGCTTCCCATCAGGTGAACGCAATAATACAGCACCGTATTGCCATGCCGATGCAGGGCGAGTAAACGGTAACATATAAACGACATCCGACAATGGCGCAAGAGAAGGTGTTGCCACACTGTTAACACTAAATCCCAATAAAGTTGACGCTAAACCTGCAAAAACATCGCCACTGACCTCTGATACTTCACAAGATCCCCAGCCTTCGACCGCTTTTGCCAATTCTGCTGCTCTTGTTCTCAATAATCGTATATTACCTTCAGGAGCCCAGGTCGCTAAACTTACCTGCAATCGTACAACAGCATCGTCTGTATTCAGCTCTATTTGTTTCAATAATTTATCCGCATCACTTACCAAAGCATTTTGTGCAGATGTCCATGCCAATAAACCTGCCATAGCAGATTTAAAACGCATAGAACCCGATGCACCGCTTTCAATTAAATAAGACATACGCCATGGAACTTGGGTAGGTAGCGTTCTCGCAAATAAACTGATAAATGATTTTAATTCCTGCGGAAATAAATCAATAAAAATACAACTGTAAATTTTATCTCCCGCCCTAATGGTACGAAGATCCATCACATACGCATCTCTAGGAAATATCTGACGTGCGAGCGGTGGATACATTAAACCAGACATTTCATCCGCCGTAGGTCTTGCATTATGCGCCGGAATCTTATCGCCAGGCAGCACGGCACGCCAATTCTTATCAGTAAAATCAGGTTCTGCAGAATAACGCATCGCATACACAGCATCATGAACTTCTAATAAACGACAATAAATATTCAATGTGGTTAAATCAGTCACTAAGGCTCGAACAATAGAACCATGCGCTTCACGTAAATCTGGAATAGCTGCAAGAAGATTTTGTGCATTAATAAAAGGTGGAACTTTATTATCACGTATAAGTTTAAGTTTGTCTTTCGATGCACGTTTTTGTTGCTCTTTAGTCAAAGAAAAAGGTCTTGTCCAAACCACAAAATAAAGCTCTTCGTGAGCACAATATTTGGAAATGTAATCGACTCTTTCTTTAAACAAATCACCAAGCTCAAGATTCAAACGTGCAGCAGTTGCTTTAGCGGGGCTTAAAATGTCTTCAATTTCAGTTTTGACTACTGATTTATCGTAACTAAAATAAACTTGAACATCATGCCCAGGACGTTTTAAGGTTGCTTGCAAACTTTGCGTAAGACCTTGGTGTATACGATCAAATTCTTCCGTACCGACAAGACGTGTCACACCAAAGACTCTGATAACAGAAACTAAGGAACCATCACGCGCAACTAAAGTATGTGTATCTTCTGCTGTTTCAAGATCACAATAGGATTCTACGGTTTGCTTTAACTCAGTGCTAAACCATGCAAGGACAGAATCTATACCATCAAGAACAGGATCTATAAAATTCCGCATCAAAAATACCTCTTATGATCAGTGTGCTGCGTGTGTGTCATGCCACCCCCGCGCATGCTTTACTATCCCCCTGCTCCCTCAGCTGCTAATTCTTCAAGTGCGGCCGCTGCCCATGCATCCAATTGCACTTTAAATTTGGTGTAGGATGGAAGCATACGCAAATCTTTCAAAATATCTAATTGCGCATTTGGATTTTTTGCTTGATATTCAAGAATGAGTTGCCCCAACAAAGAAGGATTACTGGTTCCAGAACCAAATTTATTTTCTATCAATTGACTACGAAATTTGAAACTGCGATAAATAGTCTGTGCCGTATCTTGATAACCTGTGCCATTTCCTAGTGCACAAAAAAGCACATGACAGAAACTGTTTAACTCTGCTTGTGTCATTTCTGGAAGGTAAATCAATTGGCCACCGCCCATTTCATCGAGCCCTATAGACTCAATAAATAAACACTGCGAACAAAAACAACAAGCTGTAATTAAATTACTGTATTTGTTATTCAGGTAATTACCATCAATATTAACGATTTCTTGAAAATCCTTTGCCTGAAACTCACAATACTGACAAGTATAATTATCGCGACTTAAAATCTTATTCATAACTGGCAGAAATGCTTTATCTTCGCGCCGGCGAATAAAAATTCGCCACCCGCCAAAATTTACTGCCAGTTTAAGATCATGCATCGTATTAACTATAGCCTCTTCAATTAAAAACTTGTAACACCGGAAATACCAGCTTGTTGTCCATTTTCAAATAAAGTACCGCCAGCGGATTGGAAAACAGATGGAATAAATAGTAAAGCCGCTGCGACAAAGAGTAACGCGATGGGTTTGCTAATAGGCGATTGCGTAGGATTATCTTTGTGAGCTTTAAAACCAGTGACCGCAGCAACTGCAAAACCCATACCTGCCACGTACGAACCTGCAGTAATCAATTGAGCAATAGCGCCCAAATTTTCTTTTGCAGTGACTGCAATGGCACCAATACCTGTACCTGATGCGTAAACTAAAGTCCCTAAACAAAATAATACTATCCCACTAATAAACAAAAGAACTTTTTTCACTTTGCCATTCATCTTTTTACTCCTTAATATAAATAAAAACACACTGTATCATTTCTGCTAAAAACCGGAAAGAAAGTCTAATCCAAGAGTCTCAAATACTGATTTTAAAAAGTCATACATATCAATACAAAAGATACCGCCCACTATATGCGCTGCTGCTCTACCAAAACTAGCTTGTTGACCGCCGCCTTGACCTAGTTTAGTTAACATCATAAGACCACGCATAAAAGCTATCACACCTATCAATTGTATAATCATAAAACATGCGCTAACAAAAGTATTCCACTCTTCTGAGGTTTTTGATTCATATTCATATGGATTAGGAGTAGTCCAAAAAGTAGACATGCCTGATTGGATCGATGAGGGTAAATAAATTAAAGCCGCACCTACAAATATGCTTACGATAGGTGGGCCCAAATTTGCATCTCCTGACATTTGGGTTCGCTGCATGCCATATTTTTTTAATAATAGAATTCCATGAAAAACAAACCAAAATCCAAAAACATATGCCAATGCTGTTGTAAAATACATCAGCTGGGGAACGGTTTGAGCAATATTTATAACCATATCAGCAACATTCGGCACTGCATAAGCCGAAGATGTAAACATCACATAACTTATAACAAAAAAGAAAACCATCTCTACATAAGATAATCCTTTGTCATTGTGAATCAGCATACTACTCTCCGCTCATACCATAGGACAAGGCAATAATCTTGTTTCCAGTATCAATCTCAACTACACCATCATATGGATCAATTTTAGTAATACGACCATAGTCTCTTAATGTATCACCTTCTGCTACTGTTACGGTATCACCTGAATCACCTTTTAGCCAAGCACGACCAGGAATAATAGCTTGTACGACATAAGTCACCTTAGGAACCGCTGATCGGGTAGGTAAGGCTGGAACATTTTCCATGGCTGCCGGTGATTTATTCGCTCGAGCTCCACTTTGTTGTAATAATTGAGTTATTTGATTCAAACTTGACTCAATACGATTAACACGCTTAGCCATTTCATCCATTTTGCCACGCACAAGATTAGATTGCATTTCAAATTCAGACATTTTTTGCGCATACTCAGTTTGTAACAAATTCATAATAGCTGCATTATGATCTTCCACTGCTTTGAGTCTATCTTGTGTGACAGCAGGCGGGGGCCCCACTGGCATTGCGGCTTGAACTGGAGCAGGCGGGGCCGCTTGCGCCGCCTGTGCTGGAACTTCTGCTTGTGGCTGCGCCTGTTGCGGAATCATTTGAGCTGGCATAGCAGGATTAGGTACACCGGGTCCTGCTGCCATATTTTGTTGAGCCGCTGGAGGAGCTACGGGTTGTGGCTCTTGTGCTTGCATATTTGGAACCGGTGGCACTGCTTGTTGAGCTGTAGTTGATACGGGAGGAGTAGTTACTGGCGTTACAGGTTTTGTCGTTGCCATTTCAGGTGTTGTGTTTTTTACAGCTGTGGCTTGAATGATCTCACCAGGCAGTACTGGTGATGACGGCAATAACATTTTATAAACAACGCCAATAAGAATGACAAATACAATACCAGCTAAAAGCATTCTTCGACTAGCAGACAAGTTTGAGAATTTATTAATGATCGATTTTTTTAATGAACCCGTAGGTTGCGCAGCCTTAGGCGCTTCTGCTTCTTCATAATTAACTTGGTCATCAGAGAAATGATATTCCCCTTCATCATTTTCATATCGATCTTCTCTCTCATCAACCATACACGACGCGCCTCTTACAAACTACCTAGATTAACATATTAGAATAACTTACTTTAAACTAAGAAACTATCACTCACCAGAAATTCCCGCTATTCCCGCTAAAGAAGGTTAGTTATGCTCTCGGTGTCATTCCCGCCTGCGCGGGAATGACACCGAGAGCATAACTAACCTTCTTTAGCGGGAATCGCTGATCACTCACGAACTTCCGTAGTAAATAATATTCCTAATCCAACACCTGCAACAACCTTCACTGTCGGTGGTCTATTTATTTTTTGCTGCGCATCTTGTACTAAACTTGTTCCTATCTGACCCATGCCCACTGCGAGTTTATTTCCTGGACTAAGCGCTGGTGTATTTGTGCTTGTACCAAAAATACCCGTTGTACTTGTACCTTGATTCGTAATAGCTTTCGAATATCCTTGAAGAAACGATGTAGCCATTATATAACCATATCGTTCTAAATAGTGTCTATCAACTTCACTTGCCATGACCGTTTTTGCTGTATCGGGATCAATGGCAAAAGCACTCACTGTTCTTGCAGATATCCAATCTTCCATATCCATTAAATTAAAGTTCAAACTTACTTTGTCACCATTTTGCGCAAGTGATAATTTACCAATCAGCTTAGCATCTTTGAATTTACCTTCAATAATCGTCACCATCACTGGCGTATCCGGATAATCGCTATCGACTGCGGTATCTAAAACACCAAATAAAATTGTACCGGCTTTGATTAAAGGAGGTGTTAATGGTTTTTCACCTGCTTTACCACCTCCTTTTTCAGAACTTATGACAGTCGTCGATTTTTCTTTCTCTACTTGTTGAGCACCTTCTCTATGAGTCATGACAGGTGGTTGCCACGCTGTTAATAAATTTTGCGCTTGACCGGACATGGCGCCTATTATTTGATTTATCCGCTGTTGTCTTGCATCATCTAGTCGAGCTTTTTCTTGTAGTTCTTCCGGTGTCGGTGCTCGTGGACCTGGAGGTGGTTTTTGCTCCGGCTGTGGTGGAACATTAAATTGATCGAGACCTTGTGCAGCCTGCTTGGCATTGGTTTCATTCAAACGTTGTTGCAACTCTGCAAATGCCGGAACTGTCACTTCTGCTGTGGGTATAACACCCCCCACTGGAATAGCCAATTTTGCTTGGTATTCTTGAAACAAAATTTTAGCTTCATCTGGCGTCAACAAACCCGCAGCTACTGCCCGTTTCAACTCTTCTGCATAATCCGCAAGTGGTACATTATTAGCTTGTAAATTTAAAAGACGATTCGCTAATTCAGCAGATTTTCCAGGTTTTGATAATAAACCGCCCATAATACCGGTGGAACATGAAGATGGTACGCCCGTGCGTTGTTCACGATACATATCAAGTAATTTATCAGCCGTAGCTGGCGTCATCTTTCCTTCAGCCACAAATCGCTTTAAAGCCGCATTATATTGATCAAGAGGCACTTTTTTGGCTTGCAAATCCGCGAGTGCTTTTGAAACATCTGGAGTCAATTGTCCCGCTGCGTTCATTTGATTTAAACCCAGAGCACCTTTTGCTGCATTTTCTTTTAATTGCTGCTGTGTATATTGCGCCAATAGTTTTGCAGAAACTTCTTTTGAAATTTTTCCTTCTTTTACTAAGCAATCTAGTTTTTCTGCATATTCTTCTGGTGTGGCATTATTTTTTTGTAATTCTAATAACTCATTTGCGACTGCTAAAGGCAGATCACCCGACTTTATCAGAGCATCCATAAATTTCGCGCTTTCTGCGAGTAAAGCATTAGCATGTTGTTTTCTATATTTATCGAGTAATAATCTTGCTTGTTCTGGAGTCAGTTTGCCTGCTTTAACTAAGGCAGCAAGCGCTGCAGCATATTCTTCAGGTGTCACTTTTTTTGCGGCTAAATCTAATAGAGCAGTTTGATCTTCTGCACTCATTTTGCCATCTGCAACCATTTGTGCAAGATCATCTGCCACATTAGCTTTTTCGTCACCTGGACAAAGGACAGTACAATTTCCTTGATTACCATTATTAGCGACATTCATAAGCGTGGGAACCGCAGCACTACGCTCTTCCATGCCTCTTTTTGATCGTTCTTCACTCGCGGCTTCAACTGCACGTGCATACTGTGGAGTCAATTCACCTCCTGGGACTGAAACTAAACCCGAAGGAGCTTTAGCAACTGCCGCACCGCCCGTTGCAGTATTCGGTCCGCCAAAAAATTTTACGCCGAGATAAACAAGCAAAGTAAAGCCGACCACACCTGCAAACAAAAGAAATATTCTTGATTTTGCATCAGCGCCTGAAAATATTTGTAATTTTGGAAGTTTAAAGGCCATCAGAATCCCTCAATCTTGAGTTCAACGGGTGAACCATATTGAGAAATAAGCACGGAGGAACTTTGCTGTATTTCATATGCGTGCATACCATCTGGACTTACCATGGTACCTATCCAACCTGGAGAAAGAAGCGTAAAGCGAGTTCTTAAATACATTTTATCTCCCAATAACCAAGCGAGACAATCACCTCCTGTAACTGTTAATTGTTTACTTCCAGGAGGTGGAACACCATCCAATACACTTAATAAAAGTTGATTCGCACTACCAGGCAAACCCACGCCTGTTGGAATATCTTTCGAATTCGGTCCAAGACCTGAAACATGAATATCAGTTCGATAATCCACCACACGTTGACCTGCAACTAATTGTAATGCAATAGGCGTGGGTAATCCCACCAAACGAATAATAAGATCGCTATCACCATAAGGCGATATGGCTTGCATTAACAAAATATTACTTTTTCCATCCCACTGTGGCGTAATTTTTCTTGGATCGCCTATATCATAGGATGCAATAGGCCACGGAGATCCCGTTGAATCCACAAACACTAAAGTTGTGATATATCCTTGAGCTAAACGAATAGCCGGAGGTGTTGCTCCAGGCGCCAAATTAACCATCAAAGTACTAGAAACAGGTTTAGGTGGTATATTCGCAGGAATGGCTGCTGCTCGTTGCGATATATCTATCATTTGACGCAGCTTTACGACTTGTTGTGGTGTTAATGGTACATTTTGTTGCATCATGATATTAAATGCTTCTTTTGAGTCAGCACTTGGAGAAGGAAAAGGTGGAGCAGAATTCACCATAACGTCTCTACTTTGTTTAAATGGAATAGGTGGCGATTCCATAACAGGTTCATTTTCAAAAAAATCATCCGGCGTAGCAGGAATTTTTAAATCTTCTTGCGTAACAATTTCATCCCTTCTTGCTGACTGCATCACAGGTTTTTTTGTTACCACAAGAGGAGGTGGTGGTGGAATAGGAGGTTTTTTTTGATGTCCATTTTTTTTCAACCATTCTTGGTATTCAGCCATGGTAGGTTCAAGTTCAGGTTTTTTTTGTTCTTGAGTGGTGGCAGCCTTTATGACTTCTCCCTCAGCAAAAGCTACAAGACTAAGATTTCCTAGTAGAAACAGGCTTACTATTATTCTTATATATAGTTTATGCATTAGGCATACTCGTTGCTTTTTTATTTGTCAAAAGTTTTATATTATCAATAGCCACACCGTAAATATTATTTAAAGTAGGAACTCTAACTACGAGTATTTGAAAAATTAATTGTTTCGTAGCTGTTGACACCTCCGCACCTATAAAGGTGTAAGTAATCGTAACGGGAATTTGTACCCACCATGCGTATCTCTGATCCAATATACCTTCATTAATAATAAATGGTGCTCCGCTTGGAGCACCATTCACAAATGTTTTTTTGACATTTATCATGTCACTTGATGCGTAATTGTTTAACATTCCTTGAAAAGCAAGCCAACCCTTGTCAGTAAAATAAGCTCTATTTTGCTGAAGTTGATCTTGGTAGTTAACGAAATCATAATAAAACACTACCATCATGACGTTACCTACCCATTGCAATAAATCTGCTGTAATAAGATAAGGTGATTCTACAGGCACAGGTGGCAAGATTCGCCATTCCTTATCCGTAGGAAAATATACTGGTGGTGGCTTTGTGACATACAAATACACGCAGCATGAAACCAATATAACAATCGCCGCAACAATCAATCCTAAACATACTATAATTTTACGATAGCCATCACTATAGAAATGACTCTTTAGGCGGACTACATCTTGCTCTACTGTTGCCATTTCCACCCCTACAGATAGATTGCGGTATAGTTGCCAAATATACCATATGGAAGCAGGGTGGGAAAAGTGCAGCGTGCCGGCTATTCCTGCTAAAGAAGGTTAGTTACTCACCTTAGCACTATAAACTTAAACAGGTGTGTCATTCCCGCGCAGGCGGGAACCCATCCGAATGGATTCCCGCCTGCGCGGGAATGACACCGAGAGAACCTTCTTTGCGGCAATCGCTGCGATTAACCCGACGGCATATTCATTTTTTTAACAGTCTCCGGAGCATTACTAATGACCATAGAGTAGATAGCTAGACCCCGATAACTTTCCAATAAATTTCTACGAATGACAATAACTGTTACAACAAATGCATTTGATGTGCTACTTTTAACATCATAAGCCGGTGGTTTTAAATAGGTAACTAATAAAGGCATTTCAAATTTAAACGCACGCACTCCGCCTAAAATACCTTCTGTAATTAATTTTGGCTTTTCAACAACTCTTGCTACAAAAACCCATCTTCGAAGTTTTAAAGCTAATAAATTGTCTGAAATAGTGAGCTGTTTCATATAAGTTGCCCAACTTTCATCTATAAAATATTTTTGAGCATCTTGAAGTTGTCGTCTGTAATTTACAAAATCAAATGAATTGGCCGATTCAACCGCTTTTACTGTCCAATCAATCAGCTCATCAGAGGACATATTTAAATCACTTAATGGTATATCTTTGATAAGACGACCTACTTCATCTGCAACAAAATAACGTGGCAGTGCTTGGGATGCTTTTAAATATATGACGATAGAAATTAAAATGCCAATAATCACTAAACCTAAAACATAAATGCCTAAAATAAAATGAAACTTTTTTTTATAAAATGCATTACGTAAATATACCAAGGCCAAAGCTTCTGATAATTTTTTGCTTTCTTCCATAAAACCTCTTCTTAGCGCATGATAAATTGATCAATTGCAATAGCCGCTGGATTTTCTGTCGTCGGCACTCTAACAATCATGAGAGTCACCATATAGGTGGAGTTGGTAGTGGTTTCTGAACTTTGGTAGGTCACTAAAAATGGGATTTGAATACGCCAAACTCTATCATAGTCTCCCAGGCTGCCTTGATTCGATATGACGGGCGGCGCAGATACTACTCCATTGACGAATAATTTATTTGCCGTTATGGTATCAATTAAACCTTGTATCGATTGTCGATAACTCGTCCAACCAGCTTCCGTAAAATACGGTTGCACCATTTCCAATTGTTTAGGGTAATTATAAAAATCAAAAGTATAAGCGGTCACTGCAGCTTTACTTGCCCATCTTATTAAAGTACTCGATAACAAATTTGGCGTATCAAAAGCCTTCAATGTCATTTTCTGCCCATCAGGACTTACCGCAACAAAAGGAGGAATAGGTCTATGTTTAATTTGATAAAGCAATACGAGCACCATAATCAACATAAAAAATAAACAAACTATCAGTCCTATAAGAACTTTTTGAGAATGCCTACTGTAATCAGCTTCCATATGGAGTTAACTCGATAAGTTGCCCTGTTGTTGTCGAAGCATAATATTTTGTTGTGGGCACAAAAAATTCAAAATATATAATAACTAATATCAAAAAAAGCATCATTAATATGGAAACAAATAACCATCGCACTATTTTTTTATAATTTTCGCGATAAAAGTCACTTTGATATCGAGGCATTTCATGTCTATCACCTATCATATGTCATTCTCCTTGCCAGCGTGCGCGGGCACGATCACACCGGCAATTTCTCCAGTGTAATTTCAACTCGATAATTATCACTATTCCAATCCGCCGTATTCGCTGTAACCAATTTGGAACTACCACCGCCTTCCGCATAAAGCATTCGCGTATTAATATGTCTATTCCATAAATACTTCATCACATTATCCGCCTGTTGCTCCGAAAGTGGACGGACAACACGTTCAGGCTCAGCGGCACTTGTATAAGCTGCAATTTTCACTGACATATTAGGATAACGACTAATATATTTACTCACTAAATCTAAGGTGTCATAAGCATCCGCACGTATATTGGACGTATGTTGATAAAATAGCGTTGTAGAATTAATAACTATCAATATCTGGTCGCCCATTTCAATCACACGCACATGCCGATTCTCTAATTGATCTGCAAGCGTCGTATGTGAATCAATATATTTACCCAATGCTCCCCCAAAAACTGCACCGAGTCCAAATCCTGCTAAACCACCCACTGCAGATGTTGCACTACCTGCTGCTGCACCGACTACACCACCTATCATGACACCTTTCGCTGTTTGGCTCGAATTCTGATAGGTTGAACTCACATCTCCTGCTTCACCAAAATGTCTCATCGCATAATCAGTATCAAGATAGGCTTGATCGGCTGAACCTGCGGCCCCTCTTGCTGCAGCGGAGGATGCGCAGCCTTGGAGCAAACATAGAATAACACCAAGAAACAAATATAAGATGCCGGCATGGCAACGCCCCTCAAATGAAAAATGGGTGGAACGGCAGTCGAGGCCTGATTTATTATTTTTATTTATCACTCGATTCTCCAGAGCTTCTCATGTTAGTTATATATTCAACTAACTCTTTAGCTGCCTGAATCACATCCTCTGGCTCCAAGAATATACCTTCAATTCTTGGCGGATAGTCTGTTGCGTTCAAAATGTCTTTTATTATTTCATTGGCAATGGTTGATGATTGAGAACCTGAACGACCCAAAATACGTTCCAATAACTCAACCTTAGTTTTTAAGAATGCTTTATTGACTAATGGCTGACTAAATCGATCGAAATCTGCACCCACTAACTGTTTCACACTTTCATCTAATTTAGGCTTACTAAATAAATTGATATGTCCAGATTCTTCTACCTCTTCGATCGCAACTTGTTCTTCTTCTGCTGGCATATTCTGTTTATTATGGAAGGCTAACAGAGCAGATACCCCACGTTCAATAAGATTCGTTTCCATGTTTTCATGCATAACACTTGCAATCAACTGGATTTCTTCTGCTTCTTCTGTGGTAGGGGCAAACGCCTCGCCTTCACGCTCCAAAATATGATCAAATTCTTCGAGTCGATTCTCTAAATCAATCAATGTCCTGCCTATAGGAGGCTCCACTTTTAAGAAATGATTGAGTCTAAACTGCTTTACTGGAGGAGGATTTGCAAAAAACATGCGCGCTCTAACAATTTTTGATTTAAAAAAGACATGCGCCTCACCTTCACGTTGTTCTTTTAAATCCAATAAATCAACACGAGCACGTTTTTCAGACGATGCGCTGCGGCTATCCATATAATTATTTAACAAACTGCCCGCATTCGTTTGAAATGAATCCACTTTGGTCACCCATGATTCACCCGCAGTTTTGGAAAAGAATTCCCATGTATCCGTAGGATCTTCCAATTTCATACATATTTTAATGTTTGTATTTGCACCAATAGAGGCGGCTTCTTCTTTAGATGCTTTTTGAAAAGCAGGTAAATCTTGCCCTGCAAAAATGACGGAAAACCCGAGTGATCGCGCTTGCGCTGGAACCACCGCAAATCCTTTCACCGCATAATATCCATATTCGTCTAATATGCACATATAAGGTGTCAAACAACTTGTCGGTTTTCGCGAAATAACTTCTTTATAACTTCCTTCTACTGCATCACCTAGACCTGCTGCCATCATAGCCTTAAGGGATGCAATAATAACTTTTCCTAAATTTGCCAATTCGTCAGGAGCTTTTTCTAACGCAGGCAGCAATACCACCAAAATTCGTCGATTTAATACTACATCTTTTAAATCAACTTCAGAAAGATTAGTACGAATAATATGTCCATAGGTATCTGCTAAAGAACCAAATGCACGAGTTAATTGCATGGTAATAAACCCGTGTTGTTCAAAAACAGTTGAGCTTTGCTTACCTTTTTTCGATGCATCATACCCAGGCAAAGTTCGTAGATAGTTCATCATAGGCTCTAATACCAAGGAGGGAGCATCCGCTAAGCTCACTGGTTCTTGATTATCGCGAATAAACATTTTATCAATACCGATAGCTTCTAAGCGTGTTAATTCGAAATAATTACGAATGGTATTAGCATCTAATAAAATTTTTCCTTGATCACGCATATAAACGAGTACTTTCATCAAAGCTTCAACGAATACGATCGCACGACCTTTCCACATGTCGCCATCACCCGATTGACTACCTGAATCCATTAAACTTGTGACCAACCCGGATAACATACTTGATGAACCGTTACAAAAAGGGTTCATTGTATTAGAAAGACGTTTTTCTTGAGCACCGATAATATCTCTAGCACCCGTCATAAAGTTGATCAACAACAAATCATCTTCACGTCCCATAAAGCGTGTCATCGAAAATACTTTAGCGAATAAACTGTTATCGCCCTTACCATCGACATACAAAAATCCACTGCCTTGAACCAAAGCATTGAACGCAATCGAAACCAATGCTTCTGTTTTACCGCTACCAGTAGAACCGAAAATCAAAACGTGGGTTCGCATGTCGTCATTATTAAACCATAACTCTTCGTTGGTTTGTCTTCGATTACCAAAAAAACTGATACCACGAGCTTTGCGTGGCTTATTAGTATTACCAGGTAGCGGATCATTATAATCAAAAACCCCCGAACGCTGAGGCATACGAAATGGCAATTTGAATTCACGAGTATAGGCATAAATAAAAATGCCTATACATATTAAACCAATTAATTCCGTTATCGACTTCATAATGATGGCAACGACAGCAAGACACATCAGTAAATTAGCGGTTTTTGCGGGATCTTTAAAAAAATCCGCCATCTTCATACCCATAGTACGGGTATCTCGCAATAATAATTGCGGCGGTAATTCTTGGGTCTCTTCTAAACCACGTTGTGGACGCATATTAACAAGCCCTAGTCTTTTTCTTCAGGATGATACACTATCTCTTTCAATGCAATCTCCAAAGCATTGGTTGCTTCTTCAACCATAGGAACCAATAACCGTCGACCCATAAGCTTCTCTGCATTCCAATGAGCAAAAGGTCCCGCCACTTCAACAAAAGGCGTTTGTCTGCCCACTGTGTTTAACATATACCAAAGTTTTCGATCCACTGGTTTTAACCATAAAAAATCTGCTGCAGCCATCACACCATCTTCACGGGCTGCTAAAAGCATAGAAGCCATCACTGTTAGAATGTAAGCATGTGACTGGATAATCCGTTGGACTACTTTTGAATCTTGGTATTTTTTACACAACTCATCAATGCCAGTAAAATCTAATTTAGTTTTTGAAGAAGCGCTTAATTGATTAATCATGGCAGTCGTAGCTGTAACATCACTATGATACTTAGCTGCAAAAATGGCAAATAATGCACGAGCATGCAAAGGTAGTTTATCAATCCCTTGCCATAAAGGTCCTAATTGTATAGAAAATATTTTTGTCGCCTGACCACGCTTAAGTGTTACCTCCACTCGATTCCACTCTCTTCGTGCTAAGCCTTCTTTAGGTTCAGGTTTATGTTCATCGAGTAGTTTATATCGTTTACAAAATTGCATAGGCGTTAAAGCCATTGCCCAAGGACCTGTATCAATATCTTGTTTATCTAAATCTAATCCTAAAGGTGGACAAATTTGTGGCCAATTCTTTTTTTCTGCCTCAGCTAATTCACGCATATTATAAGCACGCTTAAATGAACGCGTAGAATTAGTAAAATAAATCACAAGTGCTAAGGCTAGAATAATTGCGACCACGGGAATACGCACGTACTCACCCACTAAATTTCCGACTTTCATAACATCATCAAAAGTAAGTGAGGCGGGATCGGCTGAATTGATAACTTGACGAACATCTTCAAGTCTATTTGTAAAATAACCAATTAATTTAATTTCGTATAATTTCAGCGCGAAATAAGCTTTAGTCAATTGCACACGATAGGCGTACCAAATTCCCCAACCGAAAATCAATATCGCTGCGATAATCCACAATAACCCGGTCGAACTGTCGGATTGATCACCACCCGGGCCGCCTTTTGCCATGCTCTGCACCTAATAATTCATAAAATGAATTAATATTTTATAAGAAAATCAGATTAAATGACATGAGTAACGTACTTGTTTAATGATATAAGCCATGTATGTGTCATTCCCGCACCTATCTGTCATTCCCGCCTGCGCGGGAATGACAGATAGGCGCGGGAATGACGCAGAAAGAGGTGACAGCGTAGAGAATTACCCCTGCTGCTTTTCGCGTATCTCATCCAACATTTTGCAATCGATACAAAGTGTCGCAGTTGGTCTTGCTTCTAATCGACGCAAACCAATTTCAACACCGCAAACTTCGCAATAACCGTATTCTTTGTCCACCAGCAACTGTAACGATTCTTCGATTTTTTTTAATAATTTTCGTTCACGGTCTCTGGCACGCAACTCCAATCGAAATTCTTCTTCTTGGCTCGCTCTATCATTAGGATCAGGATAATTGATTGCCTCATCCTTCATATGATGTACCGTACGATCAGCTTCTTCCATAATTTGTTTACGTAATAAGGTTAATATATTGGTAAAATGCGCACGCATTTTGCCGGTCATATATTCCTCACCTTTTTTAATTTTGTACGGAGAAATACCTAAAACTTCTAAACTTGGCTCTAAAATATCTTTTGTTGCCATATAACTCTCCTACCATTTAAATTCAACATCCCTATCAAAACATTGACAAACATCTATATCAAAAACAACAAAGTTAGGCAATCACTATCTCTTTTTACCCATAGTCACCCTATCTAGCCCTGCCAAATCCGATATTGTTTTTATATCAATATAACCTGCTTCTGCAAATAAGTTGCGCACTTCTTCAGCTTGCTGAAATCCATGCTCAAGTATTAAGTAAGCACCTGATTTTAGATAATGCACCGCACTGAAAATAATGCAACGAATATCACTTAATCCATCCTCTGCCGAAAAAAGCGCAGAATGCGGTTCATAATCATAAACCGATTGTGCAAGGTGAATATCTCCTCTAGTCACATAGGGAGGATTACTTACAATGAGATCAAATAGATGCTTAGGCAAAGCATCGCACCAAGCACCCTGACTAAAATTAATATTTCTTATCTTTAAGCGTTCTGCATTTTCTTTTGCCACTGATAAAGCATCTAAACTAAAATCAGTCGCATAAACATCCCAAGCAGGCCTTTCATTCGCCAAAGCTAACGCTATAGCACCAGAACCTGTACCTAAATCCGCAACGATCTTCTTTGAGTCATCACTAATTTGCAATGCTAACTCAACCAATAATTCAGTATCAGATCGAGGAATCAACGTTGCAGGCGTGACTCGTAAATCCAAAGACCAAAATGCTTGGCGTTCTGTGATGTAAGCAACAGGCTCTCCTAACACACATCTATGCATGAATTTTTCAAAATTCGATTGCTGTATTAAAGTCAAAACTTGTTCAGGATGCGTATGCAAATGAGCACGATTCACCTCTAACACATGGGCTAATATAATCTCTGCATCTAATTTTTTATCAGCGGCATAAGATGCTAATATATTTGCCACGTTTCGTAACATTAATCACCCATCGCGGCTAATAAATCAGCTTGATATTCATGCACTAACGCATCAATCACGGGACTTAAGTGACCTTCCATGATATCCGGTAATTGATACAAGGTTAGATTAATTCGATGATCGGTCAAACGGCCCTGAGGAAAATTATAGGTTCGAATACGCTCTGATCTATCACCGGTTCCTACTAAGTTACGACGCGTTTCTGCTTGTTCTTTTTCTTGTTTACTACGCTCTGCTGCCAATAATCTCGATTTGAGTAATGACATGGCGCGAGCACGATTTTTATGTTGCGAACGTTCATCCTGACATTCCACTACTGTGCCCGTAGGGATATGCGTAATGCGAATGGCTGAATCTGTTTTTTGTACGTGCTGTCCACCTGCACCTGATGCACGAAAAGTATCGATACGTAAATCAGCTGGATTAATATCGACTTCTTCAATTTCATCGACTTCCGGCAGAACAGCCACAGTACAAGTGGATGTATGAATACGGCCTTGAGCTTCTGTGGCAGGCACGCGTTGCACACGATGCACGCCTGATTCAAATTTAAAAAGCGAATAAGCACCTTGGCCTATCACTCTTGTGATAATTTCTTTATATCCGCCATGTTCACCATAACTTGCGCTAATCATTTCAACTTGCCAGCCTTTTGATTCGGCATAACGTGTGTACATGCGATAGAGATCGCCTGCAAAAATAGCTGCTTCATCACCCCCTGCACCTGCTCGAATTTCCAAAAAAATATTACTATCGTCATTTGGATCGCGTGGCAATAATAACAACTGCAAGATGTCTTCTAGTTTTTGCAGTTCATCTTGTGCATCATTTAATTCTTGTTTTGCAAGGGCTTGCATTTCGCTATCTGCTTCATTCAATAATTCTTTAGCGCCTGCTATATTTAACAAACAAGATTCGTAACGTTTAAAAGCAGTGACGACAGGCTCAAGTTGCGCGTACTCTTTAGATAAATCACGAAACTGATTTTGTTTTGAAATAACATCTGACTCAGAAAGCAATGCACTAACTTCTTCGTGACGTTCAACGAGCGACTGTAATTTTTTTTGTATTGACGGTTTCATCTTATACTCGATTAAATGTTAAGTTCCAGTATCTGGAATGGCAAATAACTGCTGGGCAAGTTGTAATACTTCCAAACGACCTTCATATCCTGCCTGACGCAATTGAACACTGGGTGTATGCAAGAGTTTATTAGTAAGCGCATGTGCAAAACTCGCTATGACTTCAGACGGATCATGACCACGCATAAGCTGACGCTTTGCTTTCACTAGCTCAGTATGACATAAGTCCTCTACTTGTTTTCGGTAAGCACGTATCGTTGTTGCTACTTTATCTAATGAAGTTAGCCATGCCATAAACTCCAAACTTTTTTGTTTGATCATTTCATCCGCTTTTTCAGCCGCATGTTCACGTCCTGATACATTTTGCTGGATAGTTTCTTTTAGATCATCAATAGAGTAAAGAGATACATGTTCACATTCGGAAACTCTTATATCAATATCCCTAGGCACCGCAATGTCTATCATAAAAAGTGGTTTGTTACGTTCTTCAATCATAGCCTTAGTGACAACAGGCATAACACCACTGGTCGCTGAAATAACAATATCAGTTTCAGATAATACCGTGGGAAGTACAGTCAAATTGACGACTTCAGCCGCATATTTTTGTGCAAGCAATGTGGCATTTTCAACATTACGGTTAGCAATAATAATTTTCTTTAAAGGAATATGTTTAAAATGACGTAACGCCAAATCGATAGTGACTCCGGCACCGATTAATAATAGTGTCGCTTGGTCAAAAGGAATGCCGGCAGTTTGTTTTATAAAGTTTACTGCAGCAGATGATACAGAAACTGGGCATGCACCTATGGCTGTATGTGTTCGCACTTCTTTCGCAACGCCCAACACTTGTTGAAATAATCGATTAAATAAAGGACCTACTGAACCTGCTGCACAGCTCTCCGAAAATGCATCCTTCATCTGACCTAAAATTTGAGACTCACCTAATACCATAGAATCCAAGCCACAAGACACCCTCATGATATGCTGGACCGCATCCAAATCATGATAAAAATACATCGAAGATTCTATTTCATTACGAGTAATACCATGTTGTCTGCAAAACCATTCAATAACTGCATTAATATCATCGGCAACACAATATAATTCTGAACGATTACAGGTCGATAAAATAACCGCTTCACAAATATTTTCATGAGTGGCTAAATCATTCAAATAAAGTGCCAGCTTATCTTGCGCGAAGACAACTTTTTCGCGTAACGCGATATCAGCAGTTTTATGATTGATTCCACATGCAAGAATTGGCATAGAGAGCTTGTCTAATAATAAATGGGTGTATTCTAAGCTAAATCGCTCAAAAAACCAACGACAAATACCGAGATTGTAAGGTGTTGTTGTTAACACATCTTAACTTTTCGTCATCCCGCGCATGCTTTACTATTCGTCATCCCGCGCATGCTTTTAGCGCGGGACCCAGTGCCTTATTTGTTCAATCAAAGAGCAACCTAAAGACGCTAGGTCTCGCGCTAAAAGCATGCGCGGGATGACGAATAGTAAAGCATCCGCGGGATGACGAATAGTAAAAAGGAGTGCGTAACATGCGTTAATCAGAAGCATGTAATTGATTCATGACTCTCTGATACTGTCCGGAAAGCAACAAAGGCAATATTTTATAAGCTTTTTCAAGAGCTTGGTCTATACCAATTCGTTCTTCTTTTCTTGGTGGTTTTAACACGTAATCACTCACTTCCACACTATGGTTGGGTCGTCCTATACCAATTCTTAAACGATAAAACTGCTTGGTATTAAGATGGCTAATGACATCAATCAAACCATTATGGCCACCCGCGCCACCTTCGTACTTTAAGCGAATATCACCCACAGAGAGATCCAACTCATCATGCGCGACCAAAATAGCCTGATGAGGTATTTTATAAAAGTTGCTCAAAGATTTAACAGAAAGCCCGCTTCTATTCATATAAGTCGTGGGAATTAAAAGATGATATTCATGGCCGTCTGCTCGGGCAATCCCGTGCAATCCATGAAATTTAGTTTCTAATTTAAGAGCAGTATGGGATAAACGGGCAAGCTCTGAAACAAACCAAGCGCCTGCATTATGTCTTGTATGTTCGTATTCAGCCCCTGGATTACCAAGACCGACGATGAGTCGAATACCATGCTGCATACAATGTCCTTTTAAATCATATGAGTATGTCATGCCAGCATGCTTCTAGCTGGCATCCAGCACGGTTTTAACTAGTAACAACCTGCTAAAATCCAACTGGATGCCAGCTAAACTTGTCCCGCAATGCTTTTATGCGGGAAACATGCTGGCATGACAGTGGAGAAATCAACAATGCTATTCTTTCTTTTCACTTTCAGCTTGCTGATCAGCCGCAGGTGCAGCACCCTCTTCACCTTCAACAGGAGCCGCGCCTTCCTCACCTTCAACAGGAGCTGCTTCAACCACTTCTTCTTCGATGATCTTAGGTATATGTAAGGAAACGACTGGTTCATCATGACCGTCATGAGCCAATGCAACAATCTCAACACCTTTTGGTAACTTGAGGCTTGTTAAATGCAATACATCATTAAGCGTCATATTACTTACATCCACTTCAATGAATTCTGGCAAATCTGCAGGAAGACATGAAACTTCGACATCACTCATGACGTGTGAGAAAACTCCGCCTTCTTTAAGACCGGGAGCCAATTCTTCACCTTTAAAGTGCAATGGAATACGCATGTTCAATTTTTGATCTGCACGTACCCTCAAAAAATCCATATGCAAAATACGTGGCTTAGCTGGATGTCTTTGCATGGCTTTTAAAATAACTTTTTCTGATTTTTTTCCGATATTTATCGTTAAAATATGGGAATAAAACGCTTCATGCGATAATGCATGCATGGTTTTATTATGGTCTAAAACCAAAGATACTGGCTTTTCTCCTGCTCCGTAAACAACCGCAGGAACCTTATCCGCGACACGTAGGCGGCGGCTCGCACCTCTCCCTATGTTTTCACGAACTTCGGCATCGAGTTCAAATGTTACAGCTGACA
>Ga0207073_1006_pt1 | contig 23772 bp, 26 predicted proteins | sample Alteio_BWMinHeat_65_FD_153575 | JGI IMG/M metagenome (GOLD analysis project Ga0207073, IMG submission 153575) | Enriched cells from forest soil in Barre Woods Harvard Forest LTER site, Petersham, Massachusetts, United States -... | ecosystem: Environmental > Terrestrial > Soil > Temperate forest >...
CTTTTATCTAAAATGAGCAAGATAAAAATCAGCACTCCTTTGTATACGCGAAATTATTGGAATGGATATTATGGTATTTGTGTAAGCGTTAATAATATGTAGATTCGGTGACCGAGCAAGCGATCAACAAAACAAACATAAAACACTTTGGGTCAGTATTATCATAATTGGTTGCAATCAACCCCGATATCAAGACCTAAAAAAAGCAGTAGTAGTTGATTTACAAGAAAAAATCAATATCTTAAGCAACTCTTCATAAATATATGAGGGCATATGCACGGGACATTATCGCTTTGGTACAACATATCACAATATAGATCACAATATAGATGTTGCATAAACTTAACAAAATATAATATAATTAGTCCATTTATTTCATTATTGGATTAATTATGTTCAGCATTATTAGCGTATGTCGGATTACAATCACAACTGTTGGGTTGCTCATTCTAACTGGATGCGCCGACATTGGACAGTCATTACATAACTATAAACAGAGCTTACAAGAACAACAACTGAAAGATCTTGGCTTTGTATCGAGAACAGAGGCAGGTCGTGCTTATGGCTTTAATTTTAGACCTAATGAACGAGTATGGAATTTGGTTGATCGAAACAAACAACGAGATATTTTTGCACCAAAAGGTCAAAACTTTTACAATTACGTCGAGTCAATTACACTGAGCATTCGAAATGCACCATACCAACAATTTCCCAACGCAAATCGTTTTTTAAAACAGTTTGAAGCAGATTATCGGACAGATTGTACAGCAGTAAAAAACAGAATTATTGCAAATTCAATCAACCAAACTATATTTGAAATGCGCGTAATAAATTGCCAGAAAAATAATAAATCACATTTTCTTTACGGTAAAATCATTTTAAAAGATCAACGCGCATTTATTGCTATTTACGGTGCTGAAATGAATACAGTATCATCTTATGATATAGCAAGTGGTGTACAGGCTGTAAAAACAATGTCAATTACTCGGCATCATGGCGAATGATATCAATCTGAAATACAATATGGGAACAACTTTTCAAAGAAAATGATCGTGTTGTCAAATATGATCAACTAGTGACATTGATTCAGAAATACAAAAATGTATGATATTAACTTTATTTTATTGCTAGGATATTAGATTATGAACACTACACTTAAATTATTAACGTTATCACTAATGATTTGCCTCAGTGGATGTATGGGCCAGCATGCGAGTTTTAATGAGACAATGCGGGATAACTTTGCATTTACTGCAGCTGAAAAAATACCTGAAGCTGAAAGAAAATGTATCACACTTACAAAGCCATATACACTTGAATCAGGCTCACTTACATTTTCTCTTCCTGCAGGACGTTATATTGCTAAGAGAAAAAATGATACGGGTTATTTTTATTACGCACCTGAAAAAATCATTTCGTCAAACTGGTTTTTATCACCTTCGCAACAAGGTATTTATCTAAATAGCAACCTTAATAGAGGTAATTTGTTTGGAAGAAAATCGGGTGGATACGATGATAGACCGATCAGAAATGCTACATTACCAGATGATATTTTTTCATATATACAAAAAAATAGTAAATGTTGATTATTAGCAAGCTTGATTGAATATGAGCATTTTGACGGTTTTGTGTGATAATGGCCACACTTTATGCTTTTCCGATCAGTTATTGCATCAATCAAAATTATCAATTTTAGTATGTTGCTATGATCGACATCTTTAATTTCACTTAATTATTGTGTGCATGGTTGGGTAACAAAATCTGGTTATCCACCCTTGCATCAACATTGTGATATTATGCGCCGCTCCTTCTTGTTGAGCTTTTTTCTTTTGCCTTTTTATTGTGTGACGACCGATCACGTTTACAAGGGCGCAAGTTACTATGTACGTAAGCGAATTGGCAACTGCATCTATTTACTTAAAAATTACTAATTTGGTTTATATTCTTTTTTGAATAATGTAGACATTCAGAATATAACAAATTATTAATTGGAAAATTTGTACATGGATTATTTAAATTTCCTTTTATAACATTGTCACTATAATGTAGTGAAATATCTCCCTTTTTATTAACAAAAATAACCAAAGAGCTGTCTATTTTCCATTTATAATTGCTATCATTGCCTGCAACTTTAATTTTATATAATGCGCCTAATGAATTTCCATCATCAGATAAAGGTATGACATTCATTGGCTGAATAGCTACGGCACTTTTATAAGGTACATGCACAGGTAATCCATTTTTACCCACAACTAAAGCTAGTAATTCTTCATCAGTGATATAAGGCTGATAATTGGGATTTTTCTCAATTTTTTTGCAAGCAAGAATAAAGTTTTGTAAAAAATTAAAGCCGAAAAAATTAAAATTAATAGTTCTTGTGCGCATATGAAAACCTCGTTTTTATTTGTGTAACTTGGCGCATTTTACGCGTCATTACAGTAATGTGGCATAATATAGCGCATAATTAAACACAAATCAAGAAGTTATGCGTATAAATTAATCATTTATGTTAGGTATACTCGCAACAGTCAGTCAACAGCCTATTAATTTATATAACAATATTCGCTAGTCTTGTTGCATTTCATCTATGTTTGGGCAATTCTCGATGAGCCACCATGCTGAACTGCCTAAAGTTGTCGGCAAGTCGCAAGCTGATATTGATGAAGCTATTCTTGCTATACAGGCAACTGACTTACCTTGAGGTTTCAGCAAGCATGTGTGCTTCTACCCAGCTTACCGTAACCACACGAAATAACAAATCACTATTAACTATGATAAACTTAAGTTTATTTTCTAAGTGTTTATATAGACGCTGAAGGGTATGAAATTATGAAAAGAAGCCTACCGAATATCTTATATAAATATCGTCCTGTAACTGGTAGATCACTGGATATGCTAGCTAATAACCAAGTGTATTTTGCACATCCCAATGACTTTAATGATCCTTTTGACTGCTCTGCTCAGGAAAATATGCATGATATTTTTAGACATGATATGGCTATAGCACTCGCGTCAATAGAGTTACGAATTCAACCTGCGGCATTAACGATGGAACAGATACAACAATATAGGCAGCGGATTAATCAACAACTTCAATCGAACACTGATACACAAGCTCTGCTGGATGAGTTAAGGGAAAGCTTGGGGATTTTATCTTTGTCAGCACGCAGCGACTCTATTGTGATGTGGTCGCATTATGCGGATACGCATAGAGGATTTTGTTTAGGTTTTTCGATTAAAAATTTTGGAATTCCTATCGAAGAGCTTAGAGCGGTGTTTTATTCAAAAGAGAGGAATCTAAATTTTGCGTTTAATTTAATATCGAACCCGAATATGACAGAGGATAGGTTTAGCGAAGAATTTTGGAGCGAATATGCTCTTACTAAGTATGTGGATTGGCAATATGAGCAAGAATGGCGGGTTATTGGTCAGGCAAGAACAATTTCACAATACCCAGATGAAAGCATTGATAGGGTTATTTTTGGACTAAGGATGTCACAAAATAATCGAGATCAGGTTCGCACTATTTTAAGCAAAAAGAATGTAAATTTTTTTGAGGCAGCAAGAAGCCGAGATGCTTTTGCATTGGAGATAAGGCATCTCGATAATTGAGGTATGCTTGTATTATTTAAACTCTGTCATAGCATCTACTAGTACTGCTAACGCCTCTAAGTTTCCAAAATAAACTTTGATGTTTGAGCCTTCAGTGATTAAATGGCGGCCGTTTTCGGTAGTAATAATAGAGCCATCTTGGGTTGTAAGGTGAACAATGTTGTCCTCAATGCGAGGTGTAGTTGTTGCTTTGTGGGCTGGTTTGCTGACTGTGACGTGTTTGTTACAGGTGACAACATCATGAAGTATTTTAAGACCTTGATTTGTGCACTGATCGACATAATCACGAGCTTTGTTTGTGATGGTTAATGCGCCTGCGTTTTGTCCCCATTGTATTAAATGGTATATTGAAAAGGCTGCATTTAAGGCATGATCTATGGCCGTTTGTTCGTCTAGCAGGTTTTGCTCTGCTTTGTTCAGTCGCTCGATTTCTCGACATGCTTTCTTTTTGAGCTCGTCATAACTAAAAATATTCATTATCAATTATCTGCTAGTATTTTGCTGTGGCAATTATAAATTTTAACGCGTTGTGCCCCATAAGTGCCTTTTTCATTAAGGGTAGCCATTGTATCTAATTGAAATTAACATGTAAAAGTTATTTTGTTATTATGATTAACAATCAGATATTGCATTCATTGTTTGCCTATTGTATCTTGTTGGTTTTAATGTAAATGTTGATTGATAAATAGGATGCGAACGAAATTTAACATAGTGATTGTTCTTGGTGCTGGAGCCTCATATGAAGCTGGTGCACCATTAATGAATGGTTTTTTTGACAAGGCCAGGCTTCTTTACTCTTCGCAACAACTTGATAAAGATGTGATTGTGGATTTTAAGCGTGTGTTTGATGCGATAAATGCCCTTCAGTCGGTTCATTCAAAGGCGTTTATTGACATCTATAATCTTGAAGCAGTGTTTGCAGCGTTTGAATTTGCGCAACTATTACAGATAAATGAAACATTCAATCATGACTTAATTGTTTCTTTAAAAAAACTCATTGCTGTTACGATTGAGAAAAGCTTAAAGTTTAAGCTAACAAATGCTGCATATGGACTTGAACCGCCAGCAGAATATTTGGAATTCGTAAAATTAATTAAAGAATGGCGTCAATTAGGTTGTCGCGTTACAGTAATTTCATTTAACTATGACATTGCTTTAGATTATGCGTTTTTGAGGGTGGGAATCCCGATCAATTATTGTTTAAATGATTATGCGCCAAAAGCTGATGAATTGGTTTTCCTGAAACTGCATGGGTCATTGCATTGGAATCAGTGTAACGTATGTCAGCGGATATTTGCTGTAGACCTAAGTAAGTCTTATACGCATCCTTCCAATTTATATCCTACTAAAACCCTTGTTGAGATGGGGTTGAGAAAAATCCAGATTGAACACCTAGGCTTAGATAATAAAACGACGTGTGCAGGTCAGATAGATAGTGTGTGTTATCTTGTTCCGCCAAGTTGGAATAAGTACAGTTACTATCAAACAATTGCACCGATATGGAGACAAGCAGCGAAGGAATTGAAAAATGCAAACTCGATTTCTGTTTGTGGTTATTCACTACCTTTAACTGATCAGTTTTTTCATAATCTGTACGCATTGGGAACTATGGACGGCGAGCCGTTGCATTCATTTCATGTTTACAATCCTGATAGTTCCGATGTAGTTCAAAATCGATTTAAAGACCTACTTGGAACAGGAGCTGTACAAAAATTTCGTTATATCAGTGGCGAACCAGGTCGGTTTTCACAAAGTATGCAGACAATACACTATTCTTTAAAAGCTTTGTTGAGATAAATTGTGAACGAAGTCACGCACGGCTGCTGAAAGTGCACGTCTTTTTATATAGGTGAGACCTTCATTAGCTTAGAAGGTTTATGCAGTGGGTCACTAACTACCAGTGGAATGTACTATGGGCTATTGTTCTTTTGTCGACAATATCTTATCCTGCTGAATTTTTACTATATTTTTCATCTTATTGTACGTCCTCTCGCACTTTCAAGTGATAACGGTATATAATGTAAGTATTATTCTTATAAAATTATGCAGTACGATAGAATTATAAAAATCAATTATCAGTTCATTATGAATTATATAAGTTGCAGAGGGGTGATTGACCATGTTGTTTAAAATACCATTGGTAATTTTCGCGTTGATGGGATTATTCATGACAACATCATCTTTTGCTGATTGTAGCTCAGATTATATTAAAAGTAAGGCTTCTGATGGTTCGGTTGTTATTCTTGAATCAGGCGATGCTTGGGAAATTGATCAAATAGATAGAATCACTTCACGTCTTTGGCTTCCTATGGATGATGTAATTGTTTGTGATAATGATTCAATAATACATAAGGACGATGGTGAGAAAGTTGGAGCTAAAAAAATCGATTGATACCTATAACTTCGCATAATAATCATTACCCCATATTTCTGAAAACAAGTGATGAGATATGCTTTATTTTAAACACTGTTTATTAACGATAATTGTTGGAGATTGATATGAAATCATTCAGTATATTTATAATTGTTTTACTAAATTTTATTTCATGTAACTCATCTATTGCTGAAGGGATAAATTGTTATGGGCATGATGGCTCTGATCAAAAAATTCAACTGACTTTAGATCAGTCTGGTAAAGTCACAGTTAATGGCCATACATTAGGGTTAGCCGCGGCCATAGATGGCGGCAAGACTGCTATAACAAGCGAATTTATATCAGATTTAGGTGTATTATCTAAAATCACATTAACCCACGTAGAAAAAGGTTCAGATGATTTAATTCTTAAACAAGTTAATGCAGTAACAAATGATGTAATTGCAGAAGCTTTGTTGTTTTGTAAACGATATAAATAAACATCTTAAAGCAATATTTATATGATTGCCTATTTCCTCTTTAGACATTATTAGTTGGGTCATGATTGTTTGTCTGATGTTTTGTGGAGCAACATGGGCCCTCCAGACACCTTTGTTCTAATCTGAGTCGCCAGGAACCATTGTTGCGTTACAGAGTAAGTGCTTATTTATAATCCTTATACCGCTGTTCCTTTTTACCCCACTTTCACTTCCAATTGAAAGAAAGCTTGTTACCAAACATCATGAAGACTCGTTCACCATAGAATCTATGGGCGCAATATACATGTCAGTATCTGCTTGACCTGAATGGTTGTGGTAACAAAATCTGGTTACCCAACCTTGCATCAACATCATGATATCAAACGCCGCTCCTTCTTGTAGAGTGTTTTTTCTTTCCTTCTGCCTTTTTATTATGTCACGACCGATCATGTTTACAAGGGCTTCGCAAGTCACTACGTACAAAACACTTCGTGACCCTTGTAAACGTGCTGCGGTCGTGACCTTCGGGTCAGGCAGTCGAAAAGATTGCAACTTTCAATGATTAATAAAATGGAGATCAGATTATGAGTTCGATAGAGCCTAAAATTTATGTAGCTTGTTTGGCAGCTTACAATAACGGATATTTGCACGGAAAATGGATTGATGCAAATCAAGATGTTGATGATCTGTATGCAGAAGTTAAAAAAATTCTTGCTAGCAGTCCAATTCCAGATGCAGAGGAATGGGCAATACATGATTATGAAGATTTTGGTGAAGTGCACATAAATGAGTATACGGGATTAGATACTATTGCATCGATAGCTGAGTTTATAGCCGAGCATGATGAGTTGGGTGCAGCTGTGCTTGCTCATGTTAATGGCGACATAGACGAGGCGAAGTGCTTATTAGAAGATTGTTATCACGGTGAATACGATAGCGAAGAAGATTTTGCCGCTTCACTTACTGAAGATATAATGACTATACCTGACTATTTAGTTCACTACATTGATTATGAAAAGATGGCGCGTGATTTGTTTCTTAGTGATTTCTTCTCGATTGAGATAAATCATAAAACGCATGTGTTTAGTAATCGATGAATAAAGAACAGGAGCTAACCATCGGTTGGCTCCTGATATTGTGTTGTGCTGTTCCGCGGTTTATAGAATTCGTATAAACCGCGGAACAGCACAAAGTAGTCATGCCACAGAAATATATTATATGTTTGATGAAGTATTATACAGGTTGTTGAACTTGATGTTTTCAACTCCCCTCATGCAAGGTAGACTCTAATATTGATATTAAGAATTCATTATAATATAATAAGTTACATATGTTATATGTCCTAAATTGACTAAATAAAAATATCTGATATAATTAATATATGTCCTAAATTGGCGATTTATTTATGAGAGTAAAATATCAAGACAGCATAGAATACAGAGCTCTTAACCGCTTAAAAACGATTCGCGGCAATGTAGTATTGCGCAAAGATTTCAACGGCCTTGGTTCCTACCGACAAATAAGCCGTGTATTGAATGAATTAATTGCGGAAAAAAAATTGGTAAAAATTGGTGCTGGAATTTACGCTAAAGCCTACTCATCAAAATACACCGATATTCCTCTCATCAAAAACGGCACAGATTTTGTGCTAAGAGAAGCATTAAAGCGTTTAGGTATTGCATATGAACTATGTAGTGCAGAGAAGGATTACAATGAAGGTAAAACAACTCAAGTTCCGGTTCGTAACATTGTGAAGCTAAAAAGCCGATGTCGTCGCCGTATTGGTTATAGAAACAGCGAATTAATCTTTGAGAAAAACATCAATGCTAAATAATAAAGACTTGAAAGAGCTCATTTCAGCAACGCGTCAACACATTAACTTACGCGAAACTGTCATCGAAAAAGATTATTACGTTACTCAAATTATTCATGCTATCGCTAATATGGAAAATGAATACTTTCGATTGGTATTTTGTGGCGGAACGTGTTTAGCTAAAGCACACAAAATTATCAAGCGCATGTCAGAAGATGTTGACTTTAAAATTCAGATTAAAAATACGGGAATGCATTTTAGTAAAACACGACTAATGAAAGAATTAAAAGAATTTAGAACAAATATTCAATCAAGGCTTATATTGCCTGATATGATTATAGGTGATTCAATCGTTCGTAATGAAGGAAAGTACTCAAGAATTGAAGTAAATTATCCTTCCGTGTTTCCAAGTAACGCAGAATTAAGACCGCACATTCTATTAGAATTTACGTTAGCCAATATTCATCTACCTATTGAAAATCTATTAGTTAATACGTTGATTGAAAATACTTTAGTAAACACAAAGATATTTTTACCAACATCCACTGCGTGTTTGTCAGTAGATGAAACAGCAATTGAAAAATGGGTTGGTCTCACAAGACGCATTATTGCAATTGAACGTGGATACCATGAAGATGATAAAACCTTAGTACGACATGTCTATGATCTTAATGTAATTAATCATCTTAATCAAGCTAGTGTTACATTTTTTACTTTGGCCAAGGCGATTGTCAGCAATGATGCTAGGCAATTCATCAATCAACATCCTGAATATTCAAATAATCCAGGAGCTGAAATTATGAAATCGTTAGAATTACTGAGAAATAAATTGCTTTGGAAAGAGCGATATCAGGAATTTATTAACACTATGGTTTATGACGATTTAATGACGCTAGAATATGAAAGTGCAATAAGTGTATTAGAACATATTAGTGAGAGAATGATTGATTCTTTATCTTGATCAAAGAATGTAACGTGAATTTTCAGACAGATTTTACCTGATTATCTTCTTTCTGAACTACCGAGGATTTCTCGGTAGTTCGGTTTTTCGATTGATTCACAGGATGTGTTATTTAGCCTAAATTTAAGTATTGTTCCGGTAGTGATTGAGCAGCCCTTAAGAGAGCAATAGTATCCCACTTATGTTTAATTGCTTGACATGCAAGCCAATAGCGCTGAGGTGCTGAGATGACAACATCAAGGAGTAAAGCCCATTGTACCCAGGTCACAGAGCCAGATAACATAATTTTTTTGTCATAGTTGTAATGTTCCTGCACCCACCGCTTTGCAAGCTTTAACCAATGCGTGTTTGTTGATGCATTACACAATAGAGCATCATTTTCAATTTGTTTATTTATATTCTCTCTAAAGCTAATTAAATCTTCTTCTGAAATATTATCCATTTCTAATAGCATTTCGCCAAGATCCCAATAAATGTTCAAAATAGCGTTTTCTTTTATCATTTCGATATTGTTTTTTGTATTTTTAATGTGATCAATAATATGGTTATACAATGCATCATAACCATCTGGGTGGCTTTCATTACTAAGGAACTCATTCATATTATTTCTCCGTTTTATTGAATGATTTTTTAAATTAACATCTCGTGTCTATTTTTAACCATTTATTTAATTCATCGATGTCATACATAATTCGTCTTCCTATTTTGATTGCATTTGGGCCTTTAGTTCGATTTTTACGAGGGCCATTCATTCTATCTTTTGCCAAAAAGCTTCGACTCATGCCGATATATTCAGCAGCTTCTCTTTCGGATAATCTCTTTTTTATATGTAAAGGTATTTCGCTATTAATCTTCTTCTGTATAATCTCATTGTTGAGCTCTAATATAGAGCGTAATTGTTTTATTTCATTCGTCAGTAATTGTATTGATTCCTCAAGACTCATTAGCTTCTCCTGTGATAGTTAATATCCAAATTGGTAATATCATTCACTCACTCATATATCAATTTTATTAACCAACTTCTCAACAGCATTTGCTTTATGCTCTGGCGCCAAATGCGCATAACGCAATGTCATTGACATATCAGAATGCCCAAGCAGTTCGCGTACCGTATTGAGATCAACGCCAGCCATCACAAGCTTTGATGCAAAGTGATGCCGCATATCATGCCAGCGAAAGTTTTTGATATTTGCATCCTTGAGCAGGGCGGCCCATGATTTTTTGGCATTATCAAATTGTTTGCCGTACTTATTTTGGAATACAAATTCAAATTCAGGTGTCTGTTCACGCCAACTTTTTAACACATGTTTTGCTTCACTGTTCAGTGGAATGTGTCTGGTTTTACCGCTTTTTGCATTAGCACCGTCAATTGTGAGCATGGCATGATCAAAGCTCACATTTTCCCATCTCAGGCTAAATAGTTCTCCACGACGTAAACCAGTATTGATAGACAGCAGTATCATTGGTCGTAGATGGTCACCAAACTCATATTTGGTAAGATCAAGAAATTGTTCATAACTGCGCTCTTTGCGCCATTGATTAGCACTGTCACGTTCAGCTTTGATTCTGGCTTCTCGTGCGATTGCAGCTTCGCGTAATCGTTTCTCTTCAGTGGCTGAAAGAAATCGTACTTTAATTGAACGATCTGACTTCAATAGTTTCAATTTTTCTAATGGATGCGACTCAATCAAGCCCCATAACACTGCTTTAGAAATAGCAGCTTTCAGTGTTGCAATATCTCGATTAACAGTTTCAATGCTGCGTCCACTTTTTAAGCGCTGTGTTCGCCATTGATCGAGTAGGGCGGGAGTGATTTCTGTGAGCGGTTTGTCAGCAAAAGGTTTAATGAAGCACCTCGAAATGTGGGCAAGTGTTTTCTCTCCTGCTTTGCGATGTTCTTTTACCCAAGGCGTGTAATGTTTTTCAATAAACCCTTGTAAACTCAGATTGGTTTTTGATTTTTTAGTTTCTCTGGGATCGATGCCTTTTGCGGCATCACCAAGTATAGACAGCGCTTTATCACGTGCTTGCGTGGGTGTCAGTATGCCCACTTTGCCTATGGTAACGCGTTTACCACGCGCATATTCACACATGTAGAGCAGTTTACCGCTAATATTGACACGCACCAGAAAGCCGGTGACTTTATCATCACGAACTTCATAGGGTTTTTCTTTTGGCTTGAGTTGTGAGAGCAGGGGACTATTAATTGTTGCTTTCATGATCTTCCTTTTCAAAAACTGAAGTGCAAATGAAGTGAAGTCAGAGTATAGCGCGACACATATTCATGAGCAACAGTGAAAGAGGAGTTTTATATAATATTATGATAAATAAATATTATTTTATTATCGTTAGTTATTGACAATTACGGTTATTTATATTACCATCACACTCTTAATCAGCGGGTCGTAGGTTCGATCCCTACACGGCCCACCAAATAACCCATAAAAAACAATGAGTTACAAGAGATTGCGCACCCCTTCATTTTACTACTCTTAACCCTTGCGCGACTTTTGCGCGACCTAGCTCATTGCTTGTTCTTAAGAGAGTCAGTGTTGGTGTGTGTTCTTGTACTTCACACACTGTATTTGCTGCTCTCCATAAATTAAGCAACTCACCTGCCGAATAGTGGGTGGTGATTCTTGTAGACTTATGCCCAAGTAAATCTTGCCTGTCTTCAAAACTCACGCCTGCTGAACGCAATCGTCTACCAAATGTATGCTTCAAATCGTGCACGCGCACATTAGCTAAATTAGTTTCCATCCTTGCTGCTTTCCAAGTGCTAGTCATCATACGAGAAATTGGCTTACCTTTACAGGTAAAAACAAACTCTGCATTTTTACCGCGTTGTTGCTCTATTACTGATCGAGCTGTGTGATTAAGCACCACTAAGCGATCTTCGCCATTTTTGGCATAATCACCAGGAATGATAAACACTGATCCAAGAATCTTGCTATTTACATACTTAACCTGCGATACTGCGCACAAATAAATTTCATAGCAGCGTGTCAACAATAGTCAAATTTAGAAAGAATTTACAAAAAAGAGAATAAATTATGCAATTCTTGCCTTCAAAAAAATTTTTTCATCAAAATGAAATGGCATGCCGGTTTCTTAGAGCACCTTCACACGAAGAAATGTTAGTGCTAATGATTCCAGGGGGGCCTTCTCTTAGTGGAAAATATTTAGACCACTTTTTGTCAGCGCTTGCACAAGAAATGAATGTTAACGTAGGAATAATCGATCTGCCAAATCATGGCGATTCTATTTTGTTGCCGGATAGATTTCCATTAAGTTATCAGAAAACAATGGAGTTGATAGATGAAACGATAAGAGAGATCAGTAAGAGCTGTGGCAAATTGATGCTTTTTGGCCAATCATTTGGAGCGCGGGTTGCATTTGATTTGTTAGCTTTATCTAATATTAAAATGGACGGAGCTTTTTTGACTGGATTTCCCTATGTATTTCAAGTATCGCAAATAATGCAGCAGAGAATAAAGACTCTGAATTTGAGTGAATGCCGACATATTGATAATAAAGAAGAACAGCAGCGATTGGCGTGGAGTAAGATTGTGCAACTTTACACTTTTTCTCCTCTAGCTCCCGAAATATATGACGCTCTAACATCCGATACGAAATTTTCAGGAAATGAACAGATTCTTAGTGTAGTCCCATCAATTACGCAGAGCATCGATGCTCTTTCAAAAAAAGCAGGAGTTCCTATTGGGATTTTGCAAGGGGATTTTGATTGTGTTGTGCCTGATGATAATTTATCAATTCTGAAAAAACTGTTACCGCAAGCTCATTTTTTTGAAATTAAAAAATGTGGTCATTTTCCCATGATAGAAAACCAAACGGAAACATTGCAAGCTTTCTCCCATTTCTTTTCTTCCATTCATGGAAATATCAAAGAAGATCAATAATAAATTTATTGATCTTAACAAAGTTAGCATTGAAAAATTATTGGAGCTCAATCGGTGATATCACACAATGACAGTATTGGAATAAATGAACACAATAGAAAAAGCGACATAACGACTAAAAAAGATTTTAGTGAGATAATAAATGCCTATAATTTTTTTAAAGAGCATTCTACAGAATATAAAGCTAACTGGAATCAAGTTAGTTTAAAGTTAAAGCAAGGTAATTTAATTAAGCCGAGTATTTCTATCCTCGATTTCGGTGGGGGTGATGGTACATTTTTATGTGATTTGTATTCTAAAACTGATTTAAACAAACATAATCCAAAATTATTTTTTTATGAGTTGCTTGAGTCTTATAAAGAAACGGCTAAATTGAAATTAACTTCTTCTGGTTATAACAATCTTGTTTTTTTAGAAAAAATAGACAACACTCTCGATGCTGCTTTCGATTTGATATTCATTAATCATGTTTTATATTACGTTGAGAGTATAGAGAAAACTATTTTTCAGTTATACTCAAAACTTAATCAAGATGGCCAGACTTGGATTTTAATGGCTGACGAAAATAATTCATTAATAAAATTATGGAAGACTTTCTTCGAAATAATAGGAATGAACGTGCCTTATTTTTTAATAAATGATTTAAGATTTGTTTTAGATAAACACGCAATTGTGTATTCTGAAATAAAAGAAATAAACTCAGAATTTATTTTTAAGAATAATCAAAAGAATAGAATGTATATAACCAATTTTTTGTTAGGAAGCTATTCACAACAAGTTAGCGACAATACAGTACAAGAAATACTTTCTTGTTATGAAAAAGGTGATAATGTATGTTTGCCACTTTCAGATAGTTTATTTACGGCTAAAAAATGAAGTTCTATAAAAAATTAACATTGTCATTGTTTTTTCTTAGTTTTGGCATTGTGAGCACATTATGTGTTGCTCTTTATTTTTACCTTAGTCAATTCATCAGAACTGAAATACTCAAGAATTATAACGATAAATTATCTCAGTTGATAGATATATTTTTGGAGTTAGAAAAAACAACAGAACTTATTGGTCTTAATGCGTTAAATTCGTTAAAAATAATAGAAGAAATTTCTGGGCTTCCGTCAGATGAACAATTAAAAAAAATTGCTGAGAAGTCATCTATTAATCACATTTATATTACAAATGCATCCGGGTACTTTATTCGATCAACGAATGGTCCTATTAAGTCAAATATTTTTAGTTATTGCAGCGACTATGCTAACTTAATACATGGTAATGCCAAGGTATTTGTAACTCCTATTGTTCCAAGCAGTGATGAACCAACGTTAGGTTTTTATAAGTACATAATGATACCTAATTCCGATAGAAGTAAAATATTGGAAGCAAGCATCGCTTTTAATTTTATCGGTAAATTCCTTGTGTCTTCATTAAATAATAATAAAGATATACTTTCTATTTCTTTATACACACCAACAGAATTACTGTTGGGCTCTGTTTCCAGAAATGATTTCATACATGAAAAAACAATAAGAATTACTAAGTCGTTTAAAGATAATTCAAAAAATTGCTGTGAATGTAAAATAAAAAAATTGACGAATGGTGAAAGTGGTGTATATTATTATAAAATTACGGTGTTAATATCAACGAAAAAAATATCGGAAGCACTTTGTTATCTTTCATGGGGTCTGTTTATCGCATTTATTATTTTAACATCTCTTTGCTTTCTTGTTTCTCGGCTTTTGTCAAATTACTTGGTCGCTCGATTTCAGGAATTACATTCAAAGATTAACCGAATGATCAGTTATGACGAAGAAGTATTAAATTTAAATATGAGCGGTAGCGATGAGATTGCCGATGTTGCTAATCAATTTGACAAGTTACTTATTAAACTTAATGAAAATAAAAAACAACTTATTTTATCAGAAAAAGACAGAGCAATATCAACTTTAGCTGTGCAACTGGCTCATGATATTCGCTCCCCTTTAACAGCATTGGATGTGATCGTTAAACACATTGAAAATATTCCTGAAGAACAGCGGATAATTATCCGTAATTCTGCAAATAGGATCAATGATATCGCGAATAATTTATTAACACAATATAGACAGAGGAAAAATCCCAACTTCGAAGATGCAACTTCAAATGTTGCAGCAGAAATGATATCTGATCTATTAATGAGCTTAATGTCTGAGAAAAGAGTTCAATATAAAAATACCTCTATCCAATTTGTTTTTAATATACATGAAAATGCTTACGGAAAATTTTCACTAATATCAAGATCTGCATTTAATAGAGCAATATCAAATTTAATTGATAATTCTATTGAGGCTATGTCTAGTGAAATAACACTTACGTTTAGTGAATGTAAACCATGCAGTAATGAACTAGAGCTTGAGATAAGAGACAATGGAAAAGGTATATTGCCTGATATACTAGAAAAAATCATTAGAGGTGATAGTATTGCTACCAAGGTTAAAGGACATGGGCTTGGCCTTTCTTACGTCATGAAAACAATTGAGGAGTGGGGAGGGCGATTTATGATACATTCTACAATTAACGTTGGTACCACCATCAAAATTATATTGCAACAATCCCTAGTGCCGGAATGGTTTCTCTCTAGGTTGATTTTTGACCAAAATAAAATCATTGTGATTTTGGATGATGATGAATCAATTCATCAGGTATGGAAAAAGCGATTTAAAGATATATATACAGAAGTACATCTTATTCATCATTATAATCCCCAAGAATTAATAAATTGTTACCAAGATAATGTAGCGTCAAACTATTTGTACCTCATTGATTACGAGTTTATTGGGTTCAAACACACCGGGTTAAGCATTATTAAAAATTTGAATATTTCTCACCAATCATATTTGGTTACAAGCCGACATGAAGATTTGTTAATACGTGAAAGCTGTATGAAAATAGGTCTCAAAATTATTCCAAAAACGTTTTCAGCATATATTCCTATTGATATGTTAAATAAAAGTACATTAAAGTTTGTTGACTTTATTTTTATAGATGATAACGTTGCCATTACCGATGCTTGGATCTTACATGGATTGACAAAAGATAAAAAATTAGCAGTGTACAATTCATTTCAAGGTTTTAAAGTGGATATTCATAACTATGATCTAAACACTCCTATTTATATTGATTCAGATCTAAATGAAGCAATGTCTGGTCAAGATTATGCACTTCAGCTATATGAAGAAGGGTTCAATAATATATACCTAGCTACAGGTTATTCGAGGGAACACTTTCCAAAAATGCATTGGATCAAAGAGATTGTTGGAAAAAACCCCCCATTTTAAAAGTTTGGAATTTGATGTAAGCTTTGTAAGCAATGAGTGACCTTGTTATGATTCTACGAATTAGTTCGATATTATGATCTGGATCGCCTATGTGTCGGGAAAAGATCACCCTTTTAGAAGAATAATACTAACTATGACAAATGATAATAATATTAAAAATGTAATGAACATTATAACGCAATTAACTCTAACACTGACTCATGATTTAAGTACTCATCTGGTTGCAATAAAATTAGGTGCTAACGCAACAAAGGATTATCTACCTCGGCTAATCGATGGTTATTTACTTGCGCAACATTATGATCTTAACGTGACATCTATTCCTTCGTGCGATCTTGAGATATTATCAAGAACTGTTCGCAATATTGAAAGTGAAGCGGGAGACGCACTAATTCATTTGAACGAGTTGGTCAATAGGCTGAAAGTTATTGAGCATAATTTATGTAATAATATCGATTATTCATGCAATGAAAACTAATAAGTTTAATCTAGCTCGTATTCTCCATATTAAAATTATAACAGGAATGATTTTATGATGAATATCCCTTGTTTTTACTTTCCATCGACCGTGATGCTGATAGACGACAATAAAACGTTGCTTGAAAATTTAAGTCTCAATTTTGATCAATATCTCCGTTATAAATTATACGATAATCCAATGCAAGCATTGGATGCAATTAATGATCAGTTATCGCATTCATCACTGAATGATAATTTCCTAATGCATAATAAAGTCGAGTCAGATGACTGTGATATCTCTGTACAGGTGAATTTTGACGCTATTCGCAGTTTGCTAAGTGTCTCCAATCGTTCCTCATATATTACTGCTATTGTAATTGATCATTGTATGCCTGAGATGACGGGCGTTGAATTTTGCCAGCATTTACGTGGCATCCCTATGAAGAAAATTATGCTTACTGGAGCTGGCACCCCAGCTCTCGCAGTCGATGCATTCAATGCAGGCATTATTGATCAATTCATCGCAAAATCATCAGATGATATGATAGTCCAGCTCAAAGAGAGTATTGTATCAGCTCAGTGGAATTATTTTCTACAACAGTCTAAAGATGTGATGACTGTTCTTAAAGGATATTCGGAATGTGCATTACATGAACCAATCTATCAAGCTTTAATAAAAGAATTTTTTACACGAAATTACCCCTGTGAATTTTATTTACTTGATCAAACAGGAAGCTTTTTGTTTATCAATTCACATGGAGCCATTACTTGGATAGTGATAAAAAGTTATAAAGAGTTGGATAGTTATTATGATGTCGCAAACGATTATGCTAAGGCTCATATGGTATCAGACAATTTACTGTATGATTTGAAACATCACATTAAAATTCCATTTTTATTGACTAAACATCAGCAAATGTTGCCTGTTAATGAATGGGTTGATCATTTATATCCAGCAAAAAGGTTGGATGCGCAATCTAATTATTATTATTCTATTATTGAAGGAGAACGGGAATATTTAAATTATTTAGTAACGCCAAGCTGAATAGTACTTAGAAACACTTTTATAATAATGAAGAAATAACATTTTTTTTACGATGGAAAATGATAGGCGCAACACTAATCAATTTCACATCATAGAGAATAGGTTTCTCAAGGACGGTATGTGTATTGACGCAAACAAGTGTATAAGTATTGGGTAGCGAGCCTTTACGTAGTTCTCTTACCAAGATATCACCACTTTTCATTGTTATGATGCAATTCGATGCTATCGCTGTATCTATTCGGCCGTCGAACAAATTAGAACCCGCAACGGCAAGCTTTTTAAAGAATCCAAATAAAACAATCAGTTAACTTCAATAGACCCTAATGATCTAGCAAAATATTAAAAAACGATCTATAATGGTCAATATTATGACCATTAATAGCGATTATTGATCAGGGTATTGACCATTATGGGAAGAGAAAAAAGTATTATATTTCCTGCATTGCAACGGATCTTAACAGAATTAGGTGAGAATATTCGTTTAGCAAGGTTACGTCGCAAGCTTCCTTCAACGATGGTTGCTGAGCGCTCTGGCATTGCCCGTAATACTTTACGTGCTATTGAACGAGGCGATGCGAGGGTTGCTATGGGTGCTTATGCAAATGTTTTATTATGTTTAGGTCTTGAAAAAGATTTGAAGCGTCTAGCTCAGGATGATGAGTTGGGAAGAAAGCTTCAAGATGCTGGATTACCTATTAAAGCAAGAGCACCACGAATCATACGTAAGGCTAAGTCATTAAAGAAGAAAACACATGAATAAAGAAAAGCGGCGACACATCGAGGTTTGTGCTAACTGGGTAGGTTTGCCCCATCCAATTTTAGTAGGTGTTTTACATGCTGCTCCTTTGCGTGGTAAAGAAATATTTTCATTTGAATACGCCCATGATTGGCTTAAACATAATCAGGCTCATGTTCTAGACCCTGCACTGCAATTGTTTCAAGGCATACAATATGTTCCATATGAACAAGACAATTTTGGGATATTTCTTGACTCTTCACCTGATCGTTGGGGACGATTTTTAATGAAACGTCGAGAGGCTCAACTTGCTCGTGAAGAAAAGCGTGAGGAAAGAAAATTACTTGAATCAGATTATCTTTTAGGGGTTTATGATGAACATCGCATTGGAGGATTAAGATTTCGTACAGATCATAACGGTCCATTTCTTGATAACAACAAAGAAAGTGCAGCACCACCATGGACATCATTACGCGAATTAGAGGAAGCGTGCTTAGAGTTAGAAAAAATTGATGCAGAAAATAATCCAAATTACTCGAAATGGTTGAAAATGCTCATTGCACCAGGTGGATCACTAGGTGGTGCGAGGCCGAAAGCAAGTGTTATTGATGGACATCGTCACTTGTGGATTGCTAAATTTCCGAGCGGCAATGACGAGTGGGATATTGGTGCTTGGGAAATGGTTGTTTATAACCTTGCTAAACATGCAAAAATTACTATATCAGATGCAAAAATAGGGAAATTCAATAGTAATCATCATACATTTCTTAGTAAGCGTTTTGATCGAACGACTACTGGCGAGCGCATTCATTTTGCTTCTGCAATGACATTGTTGCAACGATCTGATGGCGATGATGCATCCAAAGGAGTGAGTTATTTAGAGCTCGCTGAATTTATTACCAGACAAGGAGCAGCGCCAGAACGGGATTTGGAGCAATTATGGCGCAGAATTGTTTTTTATATTTGCGTTTCAAATGTTGATGATCATTTAAGAAATCATGGTTTTATTTTGCATCCCAATGGTTGGGTGTTATCGCCCGCGTTTGATATCAATCCTGTGGCGAGCGGTGATGGTTTGAAGCTGAATATTTCAGAGTCTGATAATGCGCAAGATTTAGAACTTGCAAGAGAAGTAAGTGAGTTTTTTCGTATCAAATCAGATAGCGCTACCACCATTATTGAAGATATTATTAAAGTTGTAAAAGATTGGCGAGGAGAGGCAACCTTTTTAGGGATAACAAAACAAGAACAAAATAGCATGGCGCCAGCATTTAGAATCGCAGATAATATGTAGTGGCTCAATTCATCGGATAGGTCGAGCAACATTGGAGCTGTATTCACTCCTAACTCGTTTTCATGGCGCAATTCGGTCATCATTGAAAGCTGGCTCTCTTAATGATCTGTTAAGGTTAATTCGATATGATTATGAACACATTTAATAATTAATCGAGATATATGTATGTTTATGGCATATGCTAACTAATATATATAATCGTGGGTAAAATCAAGCATAGTGAGGAGTGTAAATGTATGAAATCGTATACTGTTCTAATGAATGAAATATGTCTGCATGTATCTACTCGGAATCTTTTAGGTGTTATAGAAACCATCAAGAGTGCTTTGGAGCCTGCGTCACAAAAACAACAATTAAAATGGGCACTTTCTATAATCGGTGAAGATGCAACCGCTGATACTATCTTAGATTACACATTCCGGGCCAGGTCAAAAGAACTTAGAGAAATTTTGATTATAAACGAATTGATTCCACCAGAATTTTATACGAAAAAAAATTCTGATGGCTATTCTCCGTTAGCGGTTGCTGTTAGCTATGGAGATTATGAATATGTTGAAATGTGTTTGAAGAATGGGGCGAATCCAAATGAGCTATGCGGCAAAGAGCGATTGGATTCTTTACTAATGGTTGCTTCAAGTCATTGCAATTCAAAGATGGTTAAGTTACTGATTAATTATGGAGCTAATGTTGCTTCATATGGGGCCGCTAGCATATTCCGCGCAATTAAAGATTGTCAGTTCATAAAACACCGCTCTATAAACTTAATCGGAACAGTAGAATTATTGATACATCATGGTGCAAATGTTTTACAAAAAATATTCAAAGATGATAATTGCAACCTATTAGAATGGGCTATAAGTTACACGCGCATGAACAATAACGGTAATCCTGACAATCAGTCCGTTATTGCTCTATTAGAAAAAGAAACACATGATCAACAACAACTTAATTACAATATTCGACTGATGTTCTGGGCGAGTAGAAACGATGCTGGATCAAGTCTTTCCGTTTTACCGGAAGATATCATCAAAAAAATTGCTTCGATCGCATGTAACAAGATGTGATGTGGTGCCAATCTGATTACACTACGATTTAATATCGTAATTCTTTAAATTCTTTAGGTGTTCGATTAACTCATGAACATTAGTAGCGGGGTTTTGAGAATTAGTTTTGATATTGTGCGTTTGTAATTGGTTTGCATGTTTCAGTGCTGCGTCGATTTTGCTGATAAGTTCATCAAACCAATTAATCCTGGACTTTTCGTATGAAGGAAGATGTTTTTTTAGATCTGAAATTACATTATCTGCTGCCGTTTTATTCCCAGTTTGTTGGTATGCTTTGCTCGTATAACAAAAATGAAGAAGCAACCATATTTCAAAACAAGGCGTCGATGTGATCGTTTGATATGTTGGTTTGCTTTTGTCACCATGTTTTGATTTATGAGTTTCAATTTTTTTTATCGCGCGTTCATAGCTTTCATGCTTGTCTCGATCAAAAACGAATACTATGCGATCAATGTTGGGTGTCTCCTTGGCTAATTGAATTCCATGTTCAACAATACTGATTGGAGCAGAGCCATTTGCTGTGACAACAATAACATTTGTTGTATTTAATCTGAATAATGTTACAATATTTTTAAAGTATTTAGGCTCAGTTTTTTCCCCTTCGCAAATAATCCATATTGTTTCATAGGATGTTTTTTGGCTTTCTGACGGGCAAACTCTTTCGCTTTACGAAATTTTTTCTTTTGAAATAGTTTATCTGATCCCACGCATCGGCTCCATTATAAATTGAATTCACCGAAGAATGGCAACGCACCATAACGACCTAGTAAATAGCCTTTTTCAAGGGCTTCTCCTTTACGAGGACTAAAATCGGTGAGTGGGTACAGATGAGATGCTTGTTCTTGATCTTTTTCCATAAACCAAATTTGGTCGCGACGAAATAAATCCACATCTAATAAAGAGGTGTTATGAGTTGTAAAAATCAATTGCGCATTGTTTTGGTTCAGATGAGAATTCTGTATAAGTCCTACTAAAAAACGCACCATCTTTGGGTGTAAGCTACCGTCCAATTCATCAACAACTAGTACTTTGCCATCGCGGAGTACATCAAGAATGGGTCCAGCATAAGCAAAGAGCCGTTGTGTTCCATGTGATTCTTCGTTAAGGTCAAAGCTTACGGGGTTATTATTTTTACCTTGATGAAAAAGCGTTGCGCTTGGAATGTCAGTCTCTTGCTTGCTCTCAATCGCCGCTACGCCAGCTTCAAGGCGTAGTTGTAGCTGATGCCCTTTTTGTGTTTTGATTTCTACATCAGTTATTCCTAAGTCTGCCGCTTGCAAGAATTGAATGATTTGTGGTTTGTCTGTTTTATTCTTGACACGATCCATAGTGTAAAATGGATGCGGTTGTGTATTGCTCCCGATAATAACCAGTTTATTGACAAACCAATTAAAAATTGGGCGAAGTTGTTCACTGTTAAGATTAACTGCTGTGGAGAGGAAGAGTGCATTCCCACGGGTAGAGTTACTCCATAAGTGACGTTGTTTGCCACCCACAAGATGTGACCCAAAGTACCAAGTATCTTTGTCTTTTTTATTATCGTATTTTCTTTCAAACCAACGCTGTGCTTTACGTTCAATGTATACCAGTAACCATTCTCTTACTACGCGTGTGGAGTTAAGCGAAAAACCATATTGATAGCGTATTCCATTGTCAATAAAGGTAACTTCAAATTCAGATGGTTCATGATTCATTTGTGGTTCAAAACGAAATGGTGAGACATTTAACGTTTGTCCTTCACGAATGCCAACCGCTGAGGTTGCTACCATACTTTGCATGAACGCAAAAGCTGCGATTAGATTGCTCTTACCGCTCGCGTTTGGACCATATAGAGCCGCTGTACGTACCAGCTGCGGCAGGCCGGATATTCCGCTTGTCATGCAGTTGGAGTCTTTATGAGAAGTATCTTTGGCCGCAACCATACTCAAAGCTTGGCTCTCTCTGATTGAGCGGTAATTTGCGACATTAAATTCAATTAGCATAGGTTATTTTTGAAATTTATCTAAAATAATATTAATTATCGCATATTTTATTCAAAAATCAAGTTTATTTTATAATAAATTTGCATAATTTAAACGTTTCATAAAAGAATTTAATTAAATATATTTAAAATCAATAGGATAAAACCTTATGTACTGTTGTGCCGCAGATAGGTTGTCTATTAGCGGCGCAACAGAACAAACTAGCGTTTTGCAGCCATAATCATTGAATCGCATACACTAAATCCTTGCTTGCCTTTTGCGCGATTCCTCTTGAAGAGATAAAGGACGAGCTTGCTTCTGCTCGGGGTGATCCATATAGTCAGAAGCTGATTACTTGGCCTATATATTTGTTGGTAGGCACAATAAAGGTAATTGAAAGGTTACCCAGACGCTTACGCAACACCTGAACTGGTTGCTCCTACCATTATCTCGAAATACTGTGATCACATTCCACTTTATCGACAAGAATCAATATGGGAACCCCAACCTACGGGCTCATATGACCTCAGAGTAAAAAGGCTTACCCTGATCCATGCGGATTTAATTTTGTAGGTGTGAAAAATTTAGCGGATACGCTATCAACAGATAGAATCAGCCGATTAGATTCGTTCGGCATTCACTGGGTTTGAACGATGCCCTAATAAGTATGACCGATTCCAGGAGCCAGCTGTTGAAATGAGTGGATAATTTGATCTCTAATAGTATTAATAGAATTTTGTCCTTCTAAATCTCCGACACAATTC
>Ga0207073_1070_pt1 | contig 23185 bp, 23 predicted proteins | sample Alteio_BWMinHeat_65_FD_153575 | JGI IMG/M metagenome (GOLD analysis project Ga0207073, IMG submission 153575) | Enriched cells from forest soil in Barre Woods Harvard Forest LTER site, Petersham, Massachusetts, United States -... | ecosystem: Environmental > Terrestrial > Soil > Temperate forest >...
ATTATCCGTGAAAAAGAAATTAAGAATTTACTTGCTATTTGTCAATTTTTATTAAGCACGATAAGCAACACGGTAGAGCTACAGGCAATAGAAGATAAAATTTATTCTAAGTTTGGTAACTCAAGAAATGCGTTTTCTGAAGAAACAAATGAGATCTTTAAAGATTTAGCGACACATCCTGTTGTTGTTTTTCATAAATATAAGACTATGCTCAAGTATATTTTATCAATATGATACTGAGGATCATAAAGATGATTTGCGTGAACGATTAGTGACGGATGAAATGGAACGCATCAGCGAGATTAAAAGTTGCTTATTGCACATGCCTGATTTTTATCATTTTATGATGCACCATGGCGAATGTGCATTTAGCTTAATCAAAGATGAATATTTGAGTGAGATCATGAAATACAGTAACCGAGTTGATCAAAAACCTTATTTTGCACCACTGATTGCAGCGTTAAATGTAGAAAAATTACAATCAAAATTTAGTCACCTGTGCGATGAGATGGGAGTACTTGATCAGCGATATCAGTCAAGTTTGTCGTTCAGTTGAATTTGATTTTAAATTAATTTCTTCTGATTGTGCTGGTGCAAAATGTCGATGATGTTACAGTTAATTAGGTAAAAATCATCTCTTGCCAAGCCATCATGCCGCCTTGCAGTGATTTCACCTGGTTAAAGCCTAAACTCAACAAGTATTCCACTGCTCGCATGCTGCGATTGCCTGTTGTGCAATAAGTGACAATCAATTTGTCTTTGGATAATTCGTGATAACGTTCTGGCATGTCATCAAGAGAAATGTGTTTACCGCCAATATTAAATGCTTGGTGTTTTTCTATAGTGCGTACATCGAGTAATTCAATAGGTTGATTTTGTTCTAATGCAGCTTTTAATTCGGGTACAGTAATCGTGTATATACTCATTGGATTCTCTTATGTCTAGAATTCAACGGTCGAGTATATCACCTAGTCGTCTGAACCGGAATCATCCATGGCTTCGATAGGAACATGCTTATTGGCATTCACCTTATCGCGTAATTCTTTACCCGGTTTAAAATGAGCAGCATGTTTGGGATTGGTGACTAATTTTTCACCAGTTTTTGGGTTATGTGCGCGACGAGGTGGGCGATAATGTAAGCAAAAGCTGCCAAATCCGCGAATTTCTATACGATCGCCATTGGCGAGCGTATGCGAAAGCTGATCAATAATTGAGTTTACAGCAATCGCCAAATCCTTTTCAGCGAGATGAGGAAAGCGTTTGCTAATTTCCGCAATAAGTTGAGATTTAATTAGCATATCGGTAAGCTTAGCCTCCATATTTAAAATGTGTTATAAATCCACTATATCTGAATAAGAACCCCTGTCAAGTGGGGTAATTACTGAGATGAATATCTGATCATTTAACATTAATAGGCAATAAGGCATAATGGGATTCAGTAAATAACCTAGGTTAACAGTATGAAAGATGTCTTTGAATTAGCGCAACATGATTTATTAGAGGCAGGTGGGATCAGTACTCAGGAATTGAGTCGTCTCATGGGGGAGCTGGTTTCGCATCAAATTGACTATGGTGATCTTTATTTTCAATCGACTTATTCAGAATCATGGGCCTTAGAAGAAGGCATCATTAAAGGCGGCAGTTTTGATATCGATCGTGGTGTGGGTGTGAGAGCCATATCGGGGGAAAAAACGGGATTTGCCTATGCTGATGATATTATATTTCTTGCATTGCGGGATGCCATCCATGCTGCAAACAGCATCGTTAAACATGGTGGCGAGCATCCGGTGCAAGCCTTTAAAAAGAAACCCGGACATCAATTATATGAGCCGATCAATCCACTTTATTCATTTCCAGAACAAGATAAAGTAGCGTTATTGCAGCGCATCGATCAATATGTTCGCAAAAAAGAACCTCGGGCTGTCCAGGTTAGTGTCAGCTTGGCAGGTGAATATGATACCGTGCTTATTTTGGACAGTGAAGGTAATCAAGCGGCAGATGTCAGACCTTTGGTGCGTTTGCATATCAGTTTAATCGTTGAACATAATGGACGACGTGAATCGGGTTCATCAGGGGGCGGTGGCCGTTTTGATTATCAGCATTTCTTAGTCGGTGATCTTGCTTTTGAATATGCAGATGAAGCGATCAGGCAGGCATTAATCAACTTAGAAGCCATTGATGCCCCAGCAGGCGCGATGCCTGTTGTACTCGGCCCAGGTTGGCCAGGCGTGTTATTGCATGAGGCAGTGGGTCATGGTATGGAAGGTGATTTTAACCGTAAGGGTATCTCGATTTACAGCAACCGTATTGGCGAAAAAATAGCAAGCCACCTTTGCACCATTGTGGATAATGGTACCTTACCGCAAAGACGTGGGTCACTTAATATTGATGATGAAGGCGTTCCCACACAAAATAATGTGCTTGTTGAAAATGGCGTTTTAAAACAATATTTACTCGATAAAAAAAATGCCAAACTTATGGGGTTGACTTCGACTGGCAATGGCAGACGTGAATCATACGCACATGTTCCACTTCCGCGCATGACCAACACCTATATGTTACCTGGCCAATCCTTTCCTGATGAAATCATTGCTTCAATTAAAAAGGGCTTATATGCAGTGAATTTTGGTGGCGGCCAAGTCGATATCACGTCGGGAAAATTTGTCTTTTCTGCAAGTGAAGCGTATCTCATTGAAAATGGAAAAATTGGCGCGCCTGTGAAAGGTGCAACATTGATCGGCAACGGCCCTGATGTATTAAACAAAATTTCTATGGTAGGTAATGATTTGAAACTCGATCAAGGCGTGGGCGTGTGTGGTAAGGATGGACAGAGTGTACCAGTAGGCGTTGGGCAACCAACTTTACGCGTGGATGAATTAACAGTGGGCGGAACGAGAACATCACATGAATGACATCGAAATCATGTACAGTGAACAACAACTGATTGATATTGCAGCAATGGTATTAGCGGAGGCAAAACGTTTAGGCGTTGATCAGGCAGAGGTCAACATCGCAGCTAATAAAGGTTTTTCGGTTGCTGCGCATAATAATGACGTTGAACGTATCGAATACAATCAAAATAAAGTGGTTGATATCACCGTGTTAATCAATCACTGCATGGGTTCAACGAGTGTGACGGATTTCAATAAAGAATCAATCGAGAAAGCCGTGCTTGCTGCTTGTCATATTGCCAAATTTACGGATCAAGATCCGGCATCCGGTTTAGCCGATCGTGACGACCTTGCATTTCATTATCCTCAAATTGACCTTGCTAAACGTTGGCCGATTAGTGTTGAAGAGGCTATCCAGTTAGCTTGTGCGTGTGAGCGAGAAGCATTAAGCATCGATCATCGTTTAGTCAGTGCAGAAGAAGTATTAGTGAGCACCAATGAAGCGCGATGTGTGTATGCTAATTCTCACGGATTTATCGGCGGGTATCCCAGTACCAGTCATGAAATCAATTGTGTATTAATTGCCAAAGATAAAGATGACATGCAGCGTGATTATAGTTATACCATCTCAGCTGACCCATCATTATTGTTATCCACATCGGCTGTCGCTAAAGATGCAGCAGCGCGCACATTAAATCGTCTTGGTGCAAAGCAATTATCGACCATGAAAGCGCCCGTTATTTTCTATGCAGAAGAAGCAAGGAGCTTGATAGGTCATTTTGCATCTGCAATCACAGGTGGTGCATTATATCGCAAAGCATCATTTTTGTTAGATCAACTAGATCAAGCTATTTTTCCTGAATTTATTGATATACAGGAATTTCCACATTTAGCCATGGCGCTCGGCAGTGCACCATTTGATTCGGATGGCGTTGCAACGCGCAATAATAAATTTATTGAACATGGCGTGTTACGACAATATGCACTCGGCACTTATTCAGCGCGAAAATTAGGCATGAAAACCACAGGTAATGCGGGTGGTTATCATAATTTAACTGTCAAAACCAGTGACTTTGATTTTAAAGCGTTACTTAAAAAAATGGATAAGGGATTACTCGTCACGGAACTCATGGGGCAAGGTGTTAATATCATAACAGGCGATTATTCAAGAGGCGCTGCTGGATTTTGGGTTGAACACGGTGAAATTCAATACCCTGTGCATGAAATTACGGTAGCAGGAAATTTACGTGATATTTATAAACGCATAGTGGCTGTGGGTAATGATGTCGACCGGCGCGGTAATGTGCTAACCGGTTCGATTTTGATTGATGAGATGATGATTGCTGGGGCTTAAGCTTGGGGCGCGCAATAGCATAGACAGTATATTCTTCAATGATTCAACTGGTTATATTTCAGTCGACCTATCCCTGCAAAAACATTAAAATCGTCTATAGTTAATTAAAGCCAATAAATAAGGACTTAATTTACGAAGTGGTTTACGTTACGAATATAGCGACTACCTAGGAGCGTCAGTAACACTGGCATGTTAGTGGCAAATGGCGGCAACGTCATGATCACAGCAAAGACAGCAAGTGGTGTGTAGATAATGTCATTAACATGCAAGGTGTTATTCAAGCAAACAGCGTACTTCAAATTTTTACTTACTGACTCGGCTTATTTGTCTTTGAACCATCCTGTCTTTTAATGGTTGCTTCTACAGAACTTGCAGAAGATACTGCAAACATACTGTATTGGCTCTGGGCAAGAGAACTGCTTTGAGGATTGATCTGGGTTCCTGAAAGATTGGCATGGTTAAATTGACAATTTGTACCTGATAGGATGGAATTTGCAAGATTTGATCCACTGAAATCACAATCTTCAAACTTGATATTTATCTTGTTGAAATCAATGTTAGATAAATCAACGTTGCATAATTTTATTCCGCTAATGGTTAGATTTCTCAGTTCTTTTCCTTGTATGAAAGGTTTATTTAATTCTTTATGGTAGGATATCAAGATGTCTTGTACTTCGAGGGGTAACTTTACCCAATTGGTATTCTGACCGCCAAGATTCCATATCAATTCTTGTTCTCCTCGTTGTGCTTCGTTATAAAAAAGATAAGTTAAATTTTGCGCATTGGATAAATTGATCGTTAAGCCCAGTCTTCTTGAGGACCTGTCCTGCAGTACTGATAATAAATTGTCGTTCATTGCATTTTTTTCAAGCACGGCAAGTGTGACTAGAGCGCAATTAATTAAAGCAAATAAACTGGACCGTAGAACGATTGGATTATATCTTACACAATCAATCGCTGCTCTGAGAGTGGTTGGATCCAAGGTATTGATATCATCTGTGAGCACGTAATAAGACAATACTTTGATGGCATCATCACGTGTCATAGTCTGATCAGTTCTGTTTCGATTGTTCATTAAATCATGATGAGTTTTGAGCTCTCCGCAAAGACATTTCAGGTGCTTGATAAAGGGTAAAACCTGATAGGCTGCTGTCTGTTCCTCGTACCAATCAAGGTCATATTGTCCTCTTGCCTCTTGTCTTAGGCTCCAACCAGGCTTCTGCGATGGATCTATTAGAAATACATCATCGAATATCGGTGTGAGGTTGTCTAAAAAAACAGGTTCTAAAATATTATAAATCTTATCAAGCGGTATATTTGCAAGTTTAATTGATGGACTCGTTTGTATGTTTTTTATAAATGTATCAATGATGATTCCAAGCCTTGTTTTCCATCTTGAATTTCCATCTCTGGATATCAATTCATTTTCAATCTTATCTCTAAGAACCTTTTGAATCAGCTGTATCGTAGTAAGTGAAACTGATATTTCTGTTATGTGTCGTTGATTCATGGTATTCCCCCGCCATATTTTTGTTTAGAATTTTGTATTAGTCATCATTATGAACAGTTTTACTACATTCTTTATCTGACGACAAGTGTTTTCATGGTTTCCGCTCTGTGCGCGATAAAAATTCCTCTCAAACATGCTGGTTTTGTTTGATTTAATCACGTAAATCAAGTATTTTTTTATGATACTTATTTTAATGATCACTTCAGAGGAGAAGATTATGCAGAGTTTTTTTGACCATTCTAAGCTAGAATCAACAATTCAAGAGTTTTTTTACAACGCACTGGTCAGCCGTCTTTTAGAGCAGCCAAACGTTACTAAAAGCAATATTGAAAAATGCATGATTGATAATATTATCATGCTCATCCGTGATATTCTTGATGCATCAAAAAAATGCAACGGTATCTTAATTCCACCCAATATTGTTATGAGTTTAGATATTTGTCCAGAAAAATACCGACCTTTCTTTGAGAGTTTGCTTTTATTAAAGCGTGTAGAACCCACTCATGATCAATTGCTCGCTATTGCTAAAAATGTCATGCAGCTTGATTCATTCAAAATGATTGACCCAGCATTATTTGTCTTAGAAGCGACCAGACAAGTTGAGCCCGATCTTACACAACTTCATAATCATATGGTCATTACGCCTGAGAGTATACGTAGTTCATTTTATAATGAAATGGTCACGCAAACGTTAGAAGCACTGCAAAAAGGGTGGATCACTTATGAGAATATTCTAGATCAAGATTCAGTAATCTATCTTGCTTTGCCCGCTCTCACCATCTTAGAAGCGATTTGTCAATCTGATGGTCAGGGTATTCAATTAATGAATGGCGTATTAACCAGGCAAAATTGCCCGCAAGTTGAATATTTTCCTGCGCTCACAGATCTAATTTTCTCGGTTAAAGATAATATTAAAAAATTATCTGATCCCGAGCTTGCTATTGTGCAACATGTTCTCTTTGAAAAAGACATGCCACAAACGTTGCAAGCTCGAAAAACACCTGAATTAATGTCATCCATTGCTGTGATTAAGAAAATGGCGATTGAAATCAGCAGAAAACAAATGTTTCATAAGACGATGAAAACGGTGCTTGAATTCTGTTGCGATAGCTTAGAGCCAGAAAAAAAGAACGCGAATCGTATGTAAAGGGCCATTTCTGCATATTGCTTGCATTTTGTACTTTCTATGCTAATATTCGCTGGTATTAAGGAGTGTCATCGGGTTGTTTTAATTTTCAAATTTTGACAAGGAGTAATAACATGTTCAGTACCAATGCACAGCAAGAAAAGTCGTTTAGCGCTGGCTATATGATCACTAAAGCAGTAACAAGCATTCCTATGGATATTGTGACCTCGATTGCATTAGGCCATGTGCCTGGTAGTGATTTTTGGATGTTGATGTCAGTAAATAGTGTAATTGCACCAATCTCGCAAATTGCTTACGATGCTGCGAGCTTGTGTCCCAAGATCAATAAACCACTGGTTTACACAGCGCTTACTGCAACTGCTCTGGCTGCAACTATTGTTTGTTGTAGTGCAGACACCACCAATGGTTGGAAATTTGCGGAAATTCTTGTTAAGACCACGGTAGCTGTTGTACCTGTACAAGTCATTGCAACCATTGCAACAAATAAGGTAGTAGATGCGGCAGTCGGCATGTTTAGCATGTTTTCCTCTGGAGCAAGTGCAGAAACTAAAAAAAATCAAGAAATGGCAGTGAATCAAAATTCACGTTGCCAGCCAGCATCCGTATAGCGAAACTGGTGATGCCTTTGCAGATCAGGAATTCCTGCGTTCTTAGCTGGAATTTCTGAACTGTATGTCTATCAAAAGTGCTATTATTTTATTATTTTATTATTTTATTATTTTATTATTTTATTATTTTTTAGGTACTTTCATGCCTTTTTTTCGTGCTTTGGATAATGCGATGGCTATAGCTTGCTTTCTATTTTTTACTTTAGCGCCGCCTTTTCCACTTTTTGCGGTACCTTTTTTCATACGATGCATTTCGTTTTTTACTTCTTTTTGCGTTCCTTTACTGTATTTTCTCTTTTTTTTCATAAGCCACACCTCCATTTTTAAATAAAACACATAGCGGCTTCAATGTGGCTATTGAAGCCGCTATGTTTATATCAATTTACCAGGTTGTTTTTTCAGTTTTGGTCGTGCTGCTGCCGCCATGTTTTTGTGTAAATTTACTGATTTCATCTTCTGCTCGTTGCTTGTCCCAGCCGTATTGTTTTTGTAATGTACCGCATAACTTGTCCCAGGAACCCTCTATTTTGGTAATTTCGTCATCGGTTAATTTTCCCCATGTTTCTTTTACCTTGCCTTTCCATTGTTTCCAATTTCCTTGCAGTATGTCTTTATTCATATTAAATCCTCCTTTTTTCTCAATATCATTGTACATCTAAATACATATTGATTTATTAAGAGAAATATTAACATTTATTAAATTATCTGTAAGTATTTCATTAAATTACAAATCGCATTTATGCTACAATTAAATATAAAGAGGAGTGTCATTATGTCTAAATCAACACTTCATCATAAAACATTACATTAACTTAAATAAATTACAATTGCTTTAAATTGAGAGATTTTCGTTGTTTGAAAAAATCTTGCCAAGGGTCTTTTTTCAATTGATCTAAACGATGGGGTAAAGTGCGTTTCGTTTTTTTTGATACGATTGTAAGCCCATTCATCACACCTTTCTATTCCATCAACATCAAAATTCCTATGATACAGCGCGAAAATAAATTATAAAATTTCCTTTTTAAGTCTCGTAAAAAATAGAGGCTATCATTAAACAGCATGACTAGCAAATAGTCATGAAATCCCAATACCAATCGGTGTGCTAAAACCACTGCCTGTGATAAGACAGGTTTTAAACGTGCCATTACTATTTAACGCACAGTAAGAAACGGTACTGTTACCATTATTCACCACGTATGCCGCTGTACCAGTAAGATTAAATGCAATATCGGATGGCGCTGAAAAACTATTGCCCGCTACTGCACACGATGTCAAACTGCCATCAGTGTTAATCACACAATAAGTCACATTTGTCCCTAAGTTATTGGCAACATAAGCAAATGTACCAGCTGGATTAATAGCAATACCAGAGGGTGAATTAAACCCACTGCCGGTAGTGGAACAATTATTAAGACTGCCATTAGCATTAATCGTGCAAAATAAAACCGTATTATTGGTTAAGTTAGTAATATAAGCAATTGTGCCACTTGCATTAATAGTCATTCCGCCAGGTTGATTAAACCCGCTTCCTGTTACACTGCATGTCCCAAGACTGCCATTCGAATTAATGGCACAAAATGATACGGTATTATTATTGTAATTTGTCACATAAAGAAATGTACCGGCAGGATTCACAACTGCTTGAAAAGGCCCATTAAAACCACTCCCAGTCGTTTGACAAGTGCCGAAACTGCCATCGTTATTAATTGGACAATATAACAATGTGTTATTACCGCTATTCGTGACATAAGCAAAGGTTGCATTCACATTAAAGCTAATACCAAATGGAAAATTGAAGCTATTACCTGTTGTTTGGCAAGAGCCTAAACTATTATCACTATTAATGCTGCAATATGAAACGCTATTAATATCATTATTCACCACATAAACGATACTTTTTACTCGGAGTAGCGCAAAATTGCTGGTTATTGTATTCAATGCCGCAGAAATATTACTTGATCCCGTGCTCAGACCAGTTGCTAAACCAGATGAAACAATGGTGCTCACTGTTGGATTAGATGATAGCCAAGTCACATTCGTTGTTACATCGGATGTGGAGAGATCCGAATAAGTACCGATTGCAGTATATTGTTGTGTTCTGCTGATATCAATACTGGCAGTGGCTGGTGTGATTGCGATTGAAACCAATGTAGATGAATTTGCTGTGATATTGAGCGGATATAAAGTACCGGCACAAGTTTTTTGATTGGGAAAACAAGCAAACAAATGATGATGAGGGTTAGGATCTTGGCTATCCACCGTTCCTGAGATAGACAATTGTAAAGTACAACTGCTGCCTGCTTGTCCTTTTGCAGTTAAATTAAAAGTTGTTCCACAAGTATCGCTGAAGGTGCCAGCCGTCACTTGAGAAACACTCGGCGGTAAATATTTAATATAATTATTATTTTGCACGGTTTGTGTGTTATTTGATATTGTGTAATATGCTGTGAGCAATAAACCAGGATAAATCGTAGTCGGTAGTGTGGTGCCTGCTTTAGGTACAATAATAAATGGCAATGCATAACATATAGGATGAAACAATAGCAGTGCAAACAAGATCAGTATTTTCATTAAAACGTGTTGACTCATGCAAATTATCCTTAATTTACGTTAACATCAAAGTAAGTTGTGCAATGACTTCATTTGCGTAAAAATGCGCTTGTGACAACGTGCCTGAATGCGAATGACATCAGCTTCATGTTAAGTGCATCCAGCTAGTTTGAACTGTACTATAACAGTACTCCAATTTAGTGTTCCAGACCTCAAGATATATTCCCCCATATACCAATAAGTGCAATCATCTACGGGGTCAATCGAAATGTTACTTACGTTGCCCCATGCTGATCCCGTTAATTGCGATCCAAGGCCTGTAGCGAGTGCCTGTATCGTCATTGTATTAAGCGGATCGGTAATGAGGTGCGTACCAAACTCAAGTGAAGGATAAATCAGCGAAGACGTCAGACTATAGCCTACAGCAATATTTGCATTCTTATCCATCGTAATACTACCGAGGAATCGGTTCATGGAATCGGGATTAATATTCCCTTGCTGGTATACGACTGGCATAAAATTATCGGCATCAGGTAATAAGCGTAATTCATACCATCGAATTGCTGGGGCTTTTTCAGGTAAGGAACCTACTATTGTATGTGTGGCTAACACGCTGCCATAATTGGAAAATTGTCGATACACCAATCGATGCATTAATCGATCACTATACACATCTAAATTATTATTAATATTCGGTTGTATTGCACAAGCTTTCCCATTAGATTGTGGACATGATTTTGCATAAAGTCGTACTTGCAAATTATCTGTTGTGACCTTTGTATTTGTTGGGTTGGAAAAATCCACATGAAATTGTGTGATCAACAGATTTAAAGGCGGAAGTAAACCCATAAAATAAGCTGGTTGCCCAGTTTCTGGAAGCATGACACCTTCTAAGTCGATAGGCGTAATGGGATTAGGCTGCATATCACTGACCGACTTGCATTGCATTGTGCTTGCTGCACCAGCAATCATTTGGTTGCGATCAAATGCACAAGCAAATGCACCGTTTACGTTATTCCCTTGCAAATTAAATGCCATGTAATATGCATCTGGCCAAAGGCCAAAGCGCGCGTAATTTGTTAAGGCAGGCAATGAAAATGCGTAGCGATAATAACTGCCTGTTGCATCTTCTGACGTTGAGACAGCAATACATTCATAAAACGGGCCATTCACCGCATCAGCATAAGCATGTTGACTAAACACCCAACGTCCAGCTAATTGATCATATTTGATAGTCGTTAAACCCACATTGTGTGTTTCACATAATCCGCCAAAACCTGACCAAAGCGCATTACCTGCTTTAGGAAAACCGGATAATAACGCGCCGTTGGTTTTATTAAAGACACCAATATAATTATTGACCCATTGTACATATTGCAGCATCCCAACCGATGCTACCGGGTCAGGCTGAAGGGAAGTAATCTGTAGGCCTCCTAAATCAACGCCCAGGCCTTTAAAGCCAGTCAACTCAATTACAACGCTGCTATGTACTGGCATAAGAAGGGAGGGTGGCAACAATGGTTTATGTTGTATTGACGGTTTTAGGTAGGTAAAACGTAACGGAAAAGAAACATCATGTTTTATATCCGATTGAATGATCAAATTGTGAGTTGAATTTGCAAATACAACGTTTGTTAGTATTAAGCAAATACTGAGGCCATATAGTAGCCAGTTGATGTTTAGCATGTCATCGTCCTTGTTAACAACTATCTGCATCAATTTAATATTCAAAAGACATTCTACATCACGCGCCAATGTTTTTCGAGGTAGGGAAAAATTTATTTGCATTAAACTGATGAATTGAGGATAATAAAATAATTCCTTGCTTTTATATACCTGATTCCAGGCCGTATCGATCGTTATGAAGGAATCAATACACCATGAAACCATCCTTGCTTTTTCGAAAGTAATACGTATAATCAGATCAATTTTTAACACACAACGAGCATAACATGAATTCATACAATAACCCATTAGAAGTGGCTGACACCTCACGTTTAGTTTTATCTCGTTTATCTGCAAGTGATTTACAGAATGTAAAATCTGTCAGTACACAGTGGCAAAACATAGTCACTGAGTTAACACCTACCATAAAATTAATAGAAAATTTTAATGTTGCTGAAGATACTGCTTTTTCGTTAACTTCACCCGAATTTGTCTATCAAAAGCTTACTCGAATCAAAGAGCGTGGTAATTATTATCCGGCAATTGAGTATGAGCTATATGATTTATTTTTCACTACTCATGCGATCGATCCTGTTTTTGTTCATTTATTAGACGCAAATAAATTATGGTTTCAACAATATTTTGCTGAGCGAGATGTGTTTTTTCTAGCAAGTCATTTATTGATTGCTTGTAAAAGTGGTAACCTTGCGTTAGTGAAATTTCTCATCGATGACAAACATTGTCAATTAGATGCGGTTTATAGCAATGCGGCCATTGCATCTGGCCAAGTTGATTTGGTGCGTTATTTGCTTGATGAAAAAAATTGTTCTCCGCTAAATACAACTGAAATCAGCGTTTTTCATTTAGCGTTGTTGTCGGGTAGTGCGGACGTTTTGCAATACCTCACGCAAAAATTTTTATGGAAACCACAAAAACCTGATTTTGAAATGGCGGTGCGCGGTGGTTCATTAGAAGTGGTGCAATTTATTCATGAACACTATAAATTTGATATCAATGCCTTTCGTTTTGATGATTTTTCTCCATTCATTAGTTTATCACTTATAAAATATCTAATAGAAGAATTGGGCTGGAAGCCGACCAGCATATATGTGAGTGATCATGCAAATGAGGTCAGCACAATCGGTTATCTCCTTGGTAGAATCGATGTGATTCAGTATTTTGAAACTTATCAATCACAAATATCAACAAGGTGGCCACATTTTTTAAAGGCTCTGGATTCAGGCAGTTGGCCAATTGTACAATATTTTTTTGAACAACTGGGTGGCTTAGAGAAGGCGCCGGATATTTTTAGTGGATTAGCTTGCGAATTTTATGATCTTCAGAATTCGGCTTTATTAACCGCTTTATCACATGGTGATTTAGATATTGTAAAATTTATTGTTGAAAAATGTGGCTTGCATCATCGTGATAATTTATTAGCTTCTTATGCATTAAGGTCTAAATATCTTGATGTGCTGCATTACATTGCTACTAAGGTAAAACATGAAATAACGACTACGGATATTGTCGTGCAATTAATGCACTTTCCTCATTTGCATATCGTCGCATGGCTGGTTTCGCAATGCAAAGAGATTGATTATGATAGAGTAAGCACTGAGTGCATGAACCGAAATCATTACATGATCTTGTATCATCTTATCCAGAACGCACATTTTCCTGTCACGAATGATACCCTAGCATTTGCTTTTAACTGTTATTTGGAAGATCGTAATAGTTATTTGTGCCGCGCTTTTATTGAATTTTTAATTGACAAGCATCATCTTGAGCCGACGCAGAAGATGCTAGATGCGGTGGTTGCAAAGGAAGACCAGGCCATGCTGTCTATTTTAAAGAAAAACATGCCTGAGCCTCTTGCGTCGGTTTATTCGTTAAATTTTATGCATAATTAGCAGGAATTCCCGCTTACAGCGGGAATTCCTTTAATCATCAAAGGATATGACATACTGCCTTTGCAGCAACAGGTTGTTGTAATTTGTCAACTTCATGCTTGGCTGGATTGAGTGCGAACATGCTATTTGCAGTGACAGAAACAGGGGGTTTAACATCTTGAACAGTTTCATCTTTAATTAAATACTGTGGTGGTGTGATAGCCTGACAATTGACGGTAACATAGGTCGTATCATTATTATAACCCATCAGTTCGTCGATGTGCTTATCATATTCGCCATTTTTGTTATTGCGTATCAATATATGTAAGAGAGAATCGCCATTTTTATCTTTGGTGTTAGGGTTAGCGCCAAGTCTTACTAATTTCATCGCAGCGTTAGCGTTAAATGAATCATTATTCATCAAACATTTTAATGGGGTATAAGCATTTTTGTCCCAAGCATGAATATCTGCATTGAATTTTTTTATTAATTCGTCGATGGTCTTATCGTATTCGCCATTTTTGTTATTGTGTACTAGTATATGTAACAAAGAATCGCCATTTTTATCTTTGGTATTAGAGTCGGCACCCAATCTTATTAATTTCATCACAGCAATATCGGTAAATAAACCCTTACCATTCATTAAGCATTTTAATGGGGTATAACCATCTTTATCCCAAGCATGAATATCTACTTTGAATATTTTTATCAGCTCTTCGATGACCTTATCGTATACGTCATTTGTATTATTGCGCACCAATATATGTAACAGAGAATCGCCATTTTTATCTTTGGTATTAGGGTTGGCACCCAATCTTATTAATTTCATTGCATCGTTAACGTTAAACGCACCACTGATTAAGCATTTTAATGGCGTATTATTATATTTGTCCCAAGCATGAATATCTGCATTGAATGTTTTTATCAATTCGTCGATGGTCTTATCATATTCGCCATTTTTGTTATTGCGTATTAGTATATGTAACAGAGAATCGCCATTTATATCTTTGGTATTAGCGTTGGCACCCAATCTTATTAATTTCATTGCATCGTCAACGTTAAACGCACCACTGATTAAGCATTTTAATGGCGTATCATTATATCTGTCCCAAGCATGAATATCTACTTTGAATACTTTTATCAATTCTTCTATGGTGTTATCATATACTCCGTTTTTATTATTGCGCACCAGTATATGTAAGAGAGAATCGCCATGTTTATCTTTGGTATTAGCGTTGGCACCCAATCTTATTAATTTCATTGCATCGTCAACGTTAAACGCACCACTGATTAAGCATTTTAATGGCGTATTACTATATTTGTCCCAAGCATGAATATCTACTTTAAATACTTTTATCAATTCTTCTATGGTTTTATCATATTCGCCGGTTTTATTATTGCGCACCAGTATATGTAAGAGAGAATCGCCATTTTTATCTTTGCTATTAGGGCTAGCGCCCAGTCTTACTAATTTCATTGCAGCGCTAACGTTAAATGTACTATTCATCAAGCATTTTAATGGCGTATAATTATTTCTATCCCAAGCATGAATATCTACCTTGAATGTATTTATCAATTCTTCTATGGTTTTATCATGTTTACCATTTTTGTTAATGCGCACCAATATATGTAAGAGAGAATCGCCATGCTCATTTTTGATGTTAGGGTCAGCGCCAAGCCTTATTAATTTCATTGCAGCGCCAACGGCAAATGTATCTTGAAGCATCGTTCGTAAAGCGTTAGTGAGTTGCAACCTGCTTGATGAGTCATGATAAGCTGATTGACCAGATTGGTTTATATTTTGCACAGAATTTGCAGGTGCTTTTTTGCTATCCTGAATCTCAGGTTGTAAACACTGAGTTAAGGTTTCCCTCGCTGGTAACGATTGTTTTTCTTTTTCTGCCGATGTTTTTTGTTTCATTGCTAATTCATTATCTTTGATTTGCAAATGATTGATTTCTTTTGATGCATCATTATTTATATTGCTTTCTTTCTTGATATTCGACTCGCGAAGACGACGAACTAGATTATGAAACTCTTCAACTAAATGATATGCAGGCCCTAAATTCTGTAAAGTAAATTTATGTCTGGTAAATGGATCTTTTCGATAACCATCATGATCAATTGGTAATTTTTTTAACGTAGAAAAATCGTATGCTCTATCATTTAAAATGACCGGTTCATCCATAATAGTCAATGATATCGAGTCTAGAAAGAATTCAAATAATTGTTCTTTTTCGGATATGTTGTGCAGCGAGTTAAAAATGTCGGAGTGTTTTTCTTTCTTACGTAACCCTTCAAGATAAGTAACTGTTCCTGAAAAAATTTCATCGTTTTCAACTTTTTTATGTAACATAAAGATATTCCTTAGTCAATATAGTTGAGCTCAATATTTGATTGTTTAGTTTTAGATAAAAAAACATCTAACCACATGATTCAATACAAATCAACTATTAACTTGTTGCCGGATTCACATAAGTCAATCGATAAACAGTACCGGAATAATCATCTGCAACTAACATTGAGCCATCAGGTAATTGTGCCATGTAATCAGCAGTGGGTTTAATAGCATACACCGCATTATTCCCTTGGTGATGAGAAGAGCCAGTATAAATCATGCCATCTTCTGCTTATACATTCTATACCCTGTACACTTAAGATTTTTTTAATGAGAAACTTTGATTTGTATGTTCTTCTATTATTTCTATATCTTTAAGCTTTTTTGATTTGTCAAATATAGTATTAGCTGTTACTGAGTGTTTTTTATTTTTCAGCGCTTTATTCAAATGACCACGCAGTATCGAATAGAATTGTTTTTCCAGTTCTTTTGAAACAAGAGTGTCGCGATGTCCATCAAAAACGGCAAAAATAGCATTCCTTTTGTTATGGAGTAGCGCCTTTAAGTCTACCTGTATCACACTGATATTATCGGTGGAATCGTGTTCCAGTAGGGCTGACTTCACTAAAACTTTCGGGTTGTGGTGCTTGTGTTGACCAATCATTTTTTGCATTAACTTGACATCATCTTTTGTGGGTTTTAATTTTGATTTTTCTGTGAGTCCATCACTTGCGAGAATCAATTCAACTGTTTCATGATGAATTAAATCTGTAAGATTCAATGTATAAATGTCAGGCACATGAATAATTTCGTCACCAAATATAAGGTCACCAAATGCGCCATTGATGTTTAAAATTTCATCGTAGTGTGTAATGCGTTTATCATGTAATTTGGTATTTAATCGTGCGACATGATTGTCTGTCACTAGGTATCCTGTGCTGTCTCCTAAATTTGCAAGGTACAGTGTATTATTTAATATCACTGCGACTAATGCAGTTGATCCGCCACGTAATGGATTGAAGCTGCAATAGCTTAGTTCTATCTTGTCTTCTGCTTCCTTAAAAGCATCAGTAATGGCATGTTTTATTTCGTTATCAGCAAGTGTTGCAAATTTTGCATCCAGCTCATTAATCAAAATAGTATCTTCTTGGTATGCTCTAGCGCCTTGCGTTTTATAATAGCTCGCAGCCAATTTTGCGTCTTGACCTTGTAAGTCACAGGTGTAATTTGTTATGACGAAAACAGACTGAAGCTTCTTCTCCATTTTTTCTAAGAATTTTTCAGGATGTTTGGCTATTTTATTTATTTTAGTATCGCGCGAGAAAATAAGTGTGCTGCACGTATAATCGACTTCATCTGGATGCAAGACAATCTCTTCTTGAATGATTTTTTTATTATATTGTTTGTGTTGTTTCTTCAATTGCGCATATTCAAAGTGGGTATGAATAGCTTTTTCGCCTGTTGGAACGTTATTGCTGTTCACAGGTAAAAATTTAATATAATATTTTTCTTGATCTGTCAGAAGCTGATTAATTGTTACGCGAAAATATGGCATGTCGTTCCCCCCATAGATATCTAAGCCAACACGCAAATATGGCAGAGATTTAGGAATTAATCAAATGATCAAAACTACTCGTAAACTGCAAGGGGTACTGGAATTATAAAATGAGTATTTTATCGTGAACAAAGATATTACATCAATTTTATTTTGATCTATTCTTGCGCATATCGTTTATATGAACGAGAAAGCATATATATCGATGTCGCTGTTTGGCCTACACCAACACAAGGATTCCAGAGACATTAAGCAACTGATTTAAAAGCTCCTGAAAACCAGTGGATTAAGCATACTGAAGCAAGCTATACTTGTGGAGAAGGCAGAATAGTTTGTCCAATGAATGGAGTTTAATTAATGACTGAACATCTTTTAAGTGAAGTAATTTTATCACGACGCGCAACGCCTAGTTTTGATGGTTCGCCTCTACCAGATGACATTTTATCTAAAATTTTGAAAGCTGGGACGGCAGCTCCTAGCGGATATAACATTCAACCCTGGCGATTTGTTGTGGTGCGTGATAAAGAACAAAAACATCGTCTACGTGAAGCCGCGATGGGTCAACCTAAAGTGGAAGAAGCGAGTGCGGTCATCGTTTGTTGTGGAGATTTAAATGCTGCGCGTAGCGATAGCTTAGACGTTGTGCTTGCTGAATCTGAAAAGCATGGCTTTAGTAAAGAACAAAATCAAAAAATGAAAGAATTACTTAATAAAACATTTAATTCACCTGCTGGAAATGCAATGGGTCTTACGCCCGATTATGCTGTTTGGGTTAATCGTCATGTGATGATCGCTTTTACAACGATGATGTGGACGGCAGAAACATTGGGTTATGATACAGCGCCGATGGAAGGATTTTTCGAAGATAAGGTAAAGTCGGTATTAAATATTCCAGAAGGCATACGTGTCGTTGCATTACTCGGGATTGGTAAATTGAAGGGCGCGGATAAACCCTATGCAGGACGTCGGAAGCTGCAAGATATTTGTTTTGCAGATAAATGGGGTTCGGATTTTATGTGATTCTCTTATACTGAACTTGTTTATAATGCACCCGCATTCCTGAACTAAAGGAACATAGTTAATATTTCGATAATAATTTTCTGGCATAATACTTAACTACTATTACCGTAAATTGGTTTAACATGTGGATTAAATTATGCAAAATCGAAATCCTTTGCTTTTTTATTTATTAAGTGACAAAGATAAATTATCAATAAGACTCGTTCATCAGTCTTCGAAAAAATGGCTGGCCACATCAGTTTCAGGGCCTTACCAAACGAAGACCGATTTTATAATCGCTGTGGATGGTGTATTTATGAATAAAGCGAGTTTTAATCAAGCTTGGCATTTATATCACACCACTAGTAAATCAACGAGCAATAAACCTGCTATGTTATATAAACTTGCAGAATATGAGCACATTGATTGTACGGGTGTGCTTGATGCATTCGCGCAAGGCGAAGATTTAATACGTACAGGACGCATTTATAATCCTATTTATGTGCATACTTGGAATGTCAATAGAGCTTGGGTGCTATCACGCGTTCATAAAAAAGAAAGTGCGTTTTGTATTTTTTCTAGTAACTTAGACGATATGGTTTGGAACAGTAAACATAATAATGATACATACTCAGCTTTTGCAAGTGAAGTTGCATTAATTTGGAAAGTGGGTTATCGAGTGACAACAATTAAAAAAGTGCATGGTAATGTTTCAATTGTGCTCTTGCAACCCACAACATCACATCAAGAACGCTGTCAATTGAACATGACGGATTTATTATTAACAAAAGATGAAATTGTTAATGCCCTTGATCATTTTGAACAACATACTTCGCCCAAAAATCAGCGGGCGAAGTTATAAAACATATTGATTCACTCTGGATTTCATAACGGCGTTATGATTGCAACTGAACAAGCTGTAGCTTAGTCTAAATACGAGGCCATAGTATCGTATCCCATTCAATAGGGGCGAGATATTTAACTTTGAAATTTCAACCACTTCAATTATTATATGCAAAGAACAATTGAGGGGTTATTTGTATCTATAGCTCGAGTAATAAAAACCCTCGCTTTCGTTGCCATCAACGATTCAAATAAAGAGATAGAAAATTTTTAAAAGGAAAAATAGTATGTTTAGAAATGAACAAAATACATCAGCGTTATTAAGTGATCATATGCCATTTATCGTCGAAACCACGCAATCAGAAAAAATACTTTGCTGGAACATTATGAAGCAAATGCGCTACAACGATAAATATAAATTTTATAATAATGGCTTTAATTGTGATAATGAATCAGATGAATTGTATTTTGCAAGATTACATCATGAAGCAGCACAGCTTGCTGATGCAGTTAAAAAATTAAATCCTGGAAGGATTTGCTTACAAGAATGTCCTGAGACTGATGAATCGTACAAACAATTTGAAGATGCGATTAATCAACATCCGATATTAAAACAACATTATGTCATTAAACATCTTGTCAATAATTCCTGCAATCTCATGACATTGTATGATGCACGCGCTTATGAAATTCATGATGAATTAACAGCAAAAATTACAAGTACAACCTTAACAGAAGGACTGCAAAATTTAATTTACCCATTGGTTTTTCGCAATAAGGCAACCCAAGAAAATACATTAGTGGTCAATGTGCACGCTAGTTTTGTTAAGGATATTAAAAGTGATGTTGATGTATTACAACAGTCAGCATTGTCATTGGGAATTAAAAATGTTGTGTTTTTAGGAGATTTTAATCGAGATTTGGTTTTAAAATCTGATAATTATTCAAAACAAGATGTGTCATCTTCATTAGATAAAAACCAAATGTTAGCGAATAATTTGTATGTCAAAGCAATTAATAGCGGCTCGTTTTGTTCATCATTTTCTCGCAATCAACAAAAAGATCAATGGGTAGAAACGCGTGATGGTTCCATTTCAACACAGCCAATAACAGTTACTAGTTTGGTAGAGGTAGGTATGGCAAATACTGCATTGTCTTTTACGAAAAGAATTTCAGATATGTTGCGTGTGATGCCAGCTGATTTTTTGAAAATGCTCCATGATTTTAATCAAGAACAGTTAAAAGTGGTTAAAAAAGAATGCAACTTTAGTTAACTATGATAATTGCTTCACTAGACAGAAGTTAAAATGAGGACATGCATCAAACGCAGGTTTTGTTAGATTGGGTCAGCTAAATTTGTTTTAAAGATGGGTATCTTTACAGATTGCGAAAGCTTATGTGGGATATAGGTCGTAATTTCGGCATAGGGTGTACGATAGCTCAAGGAATAAGAGACATACCACCGTACAGCCATCGGGATAATTTCCTGCATAAAATGCTTGTCTTTAAAACTAATCATAGGTTCCCGCTATTGGATTTTTTTTAGTCAGTTCATTATAGCAAGTTACTATTATTTGCTATAGAACTAAGATAATTGCGTGTACCTTCGATCAGACTGTTATCAATAAAATCCTCTCACATTTGCAACTGATTCGATTTTTCGCCATTATCCCATTCAAATTCACAATCGCCTGGGTGATTAGATGAACAGCTATAAGCATTAGTCTCGTTGTTTTTTATCCAATATCGATCTCTCGGTGGCTTGAATGTTCCACGTATAGTATAGCTATCATATATACAATTATAATAACAATAACGATATACACAAGATACTTTATTTCGTTCTTCATTCATGCTGGCATGATAAAAATCCAAATTTACCATCCTCCTTTCACAGGTTTGAGAAATGGCCAAAGTTGAGAATCCTAGGTTCACAATTACAAGTGTCATCAGTATACTTTTTTTCATAATATCTCCAAAAATATAAAAATTTATATTATGATTAATGTTATTCTTGTATTACCGTATTTATACGGATAGTCGGTAGTGTTTTATAATGATCAAAGAGAACATATTGCCATTTATATTACAGTCACCCGGATTTATGGGTTGGAAAGACAAGCATTTACGTTATATGGGTTGCAACCATAATTTTGCAACGATGTTGCAAATCCAAGATCCATCGCGCATTATTGGCTTATCTGACTATGATTTGATCGATTACACGGAAGACTCATTTTTATTTCATCGAAGCAATGACTTATTAGCATTAGCGGGCAAAACAGTGCAATGTCTGCATGTGTCTACCACACCTTATGATGGCACTGTGTTTAATATTATCAAAAAACCATTGTTGAATAATAGAGAAAAAGTGATAGGCGTTATTTTTCATTGTAGTCCGTTTCATCAAGCAGAATTTCACAAATTATTGTCATATAATAGCTCAGCTGTTGATAAGCCTTTTGTTAATATTTATAAATTATCAAAAAGAGAGCTTGAATGCTTATCTTATCTGCTTCAGGGCAAGAATGTCAGAGAAATATCAATTGAGATGACTGTTTCTAAACGTACGATAGAAACCTATATCGACAATATAAAAAGTAAATTTCATTGTCGAACTAAAACAGAAGTCATTATCAAAGCAATTTATAATGGCTATATGCAAAAATAAATTGTTTATATCAAACGTTTTTGCATTAGTCTTTCTAAAACTCGGCTAACCCAATGGGCTATGGGACAAACATCACCTCGTCATATCGACTTTTTCATGCAATGCCATCTTTGTTGAGCGGTATTATCACTAATTTAGTTTGGTATTAAAATCCCAGGGCCGATTACAGAACTCCTTTTCAGATCTTTCTTGCCTACGATATGTTGTAACTTATTGATTTATTTCATACTGTAACTTAATGATGTAGACGGTATTGCTTTGAATGATATTGAGTATTGCAAATTTATAGATATAAGATATAATATAATTATATATCCTATATAGAGGTGAAACAATGGAAAAGGTTCTAATTTCTTTGCCTGATCAATTAGCTGTTCGTATGCGAGCTACCATCCCATCAAGGCAGCGCAGTAAAATTATTACTCATTTAATCGAAGAAGAAATTGAGAGACGCGAGCATTCCTTATATGAATGCGCACTAGCTGTTGAGCAAGACACCAACTTACATGAGGAAATGGCTGAATGGGATGTTACAATTAGTGACGGCTTACGTGAAACTGAAGAATCAGTTTCTACTACTTATCAATCAAAAAAACCACATGCTAAATTAGGAAAAAATAAATGAATCGCGGCGATGTCTATTGGGTAGATCTCAATCCAACAAAGGGTTCGGAAATAAATAAAAAACGGCCGTGCGTTATAGTAAGCGCATCACCTATTAATCGCGCACGTAATACGGTTGTTGTTGTGCCATTATCAACTGCAGCACGCCCACGCCCGCCAATCGTGATAAATGTTGAATGTCTTGGAAAAAAAGTGAGTGCTATATGTGATCAAATTAGAACGGTTGATAAAAGCCGCCTTACCCAATTAGCTGGCAATCTTACTGCTCAAAACTTGGATGCTGTCGATGATAGCCTCAGACAAATTTTATCGCTATAAGCTTTTATTATCGATACGTCGTGTTTGTGGATTATCCGATGGTTGGCTGAATGCTTGATGATGCGCAGTGTTAATTTCATAACGACGTTACGATTGATTAAAAATTGACGTGCTACAGAACCGGACATTTCTATGCGTCACTAACACGCAATACCATAAGTATTGACTATATATTAAGCATATGATACGGTATCTCCATCATTATCGCTTATATCAAGCTGAC
>Ga0207073_1071_pt1 | contig 23096 bp, 23 predicted proteins | sample Alteio_BWMinHeat_65_FD_153575 | JGI IMG/M metagenome (GOLD analysis project Ga0207073, IMG submission 153575) | Enriched cells from forest soil in Barre Woods Harvard Forest LTER site, Petersham, Massachusetts, United States -... | ecosystem: Environmental > Terrestrial > Soil > Temperate forest >...
TAAAATTTCAATTTTTGTTTTACCAACTGTAGTGATAATACGTTTTTTCGGTGCAAGACAAACCACTAAAGCAAGGTCAGGTTGATAATCTTCACAAAACGCAATTAATCCTTTTATATCCGTCATGTCAATATTGGATGATATTTTTGTTTCGATGGCAATTTTTCCACGTGCTAACACAAAATCAACTTCTAAACCCGATTTACTGCGCCAATAATTCACCGATGAATCGATTTCGTTCAATCCGAGATACGCGATTAATTCTGTTAAAATATAGTGCTCAAAGGCATCTCCCGCTTCTTCGCCCTTTAATATATTGATCGTTCTATGTTTTAGATGGTTTGCAATACCAACATCGAACAAATAAAATTTTGATGTTGATTGAATCAAATCGCGTTTTACTTTTTTATGATAAGGTTCAACATAATAACCAATTAAAGTATCCACTAAAATTTGATAATATTCTTTCACTGTTTTAGCATCAACACCAATATCACGAGAAATATTAGCAAAATTCAGCATTTGCCCGTTGGTATAGCCAACAAGCTCAATAAATTTTGCAAATCCAGGTAAATTTCTGACTAAACCTTCAGCTTGAATTTCCTCTACTAGATAATCAACAACATATGTCCTGAGCATGCGCTCTGGCTGATCAGACAAATAATTTGCAGGTAATAATCCGCGTTTAAATGCAGTTAATAAATCAAAATCAGGAATTTCAGGATAAACTAATGGATAAAATTGAAACCGCCATGCCCGCCCGCCCAATAGGTTAGCGGCACCTCGTTTTAACTTTCTTGCACTCGATCCACAGAGAATAAATCCGATTTTTTTATTTTCGATTAACCAATGCACTTCGTTTAACAAATTAGGCGCTTTTTGCACTTCATTAATAATGACTGGAAATTGCAATTGTTTTGGCGTCAAGGAAATTAACTCTTCGCGCAATAAATGCGGGGATGCCAATAAGCGCGTCAACTCATCAGTTTTTAATAAATCATATTTGATGGCATGAGGAAAATGTTTTAGTAAATAAGTTGATTTCCCTGTTTTACGCGCCCCCCACAAAAAAGCGGATTGATGGGGTGGCAAATCCATTTTCAAAATACGCTTTAAATTCATGGAGTTTCTTCCTAATTGTAACTTATAAGGAGTATACTCCATTTTAGTGTAACTTAAAAGGAGTATATTCCCGATAAGTTTTTTAATGCGTTATCTCTTTGATTATATTTGCTTTACTGATTTGAATTGGTTATGCTCAATTTGCATCAAAACTAATCTTATCAGTTGAGAGCGAAAAATGGACAATCGAGCAACGCCCCAAGCTTTATTTAAAGCATTACGAAATCATGATCATGATTATATTATAAATCAGGTGTTAAACGATCCAACAATACTCAAAACTCATATCTGGGGTGGTGACAACTTAATTATAAATGCAACACGTTTTGGCGGAGTTGCATCATGGGAACTCATTACATTAATCGCATCATTAGAAAATGTTGATAAAACAGATGCGGAACTTGGTTTTGACTATGCTTTATTTAGGGCAGCAGGTGATGATAATTATGATGCATTTAAATCACTCATCAAAGCCGGATTGAAACCAAATGCATATGAAACACATTATGGTTTTGTGCCCGTTTTAAAAAATGCAATACAACATAAAAATAGCAAAATGATTGCTTTAATATTTAAAGCTAGCCTATCTGAAGATGCGGATGTTTCACTTATTAATATAGATGTAGGCGACGCTTTAACAGGATGTGCATTGGTCACAGGATGGAATAAATTTTATAGCAAACTAGTTTTAAATAATCAGCTGATAACATCCTTAAAAAAACATCCTGGAATATTTTTATTGATGGCGTTATTGATGAATAATTATGAACAAGTGTTAACATTCATTGAATACCGTCCTGATATTTTAATTGCAAGTGTCAATAAGAATAGATTCTATTGGCATGCGTTTTCCAATGAGCGATTGGACATTATAAACTATATTGTTGAACAATTGTTATGTAAAGATGAATACATCAACTTATTTCAAAAAAATAATTTATTAAATGATGCGTTATTACTTGCTGTAATTGCAAACAACATCGGAATGGTCAAATCTTTATTAGCAAAAGACGCCTCAGTAAATGCAGTATCTGCACTTGATGGAGACACGCCCCTGCACATTGCGGTTAAACAACAAAATGCAGCAATGATAACTTTATTATTACAACACCGTGCCAATTTATCACGTGTGAATGCCAAAAAACAAACAACGCTTGATTTAACTTTAGCTAAACCAAATTATTTTACAACGTTTAAGCAAGGATTAAGTGATTACTGTCGTGTTATGCCTTTGGCACATTTGCAATTATTTGCCTGCCGCGACACATGCCAACAAGGTTTAGTGGCAGCTTTAATCAAAACAGGGGATAGCGAAACATTAAAAAATATATTTAACAAAATGCACACCACCCCAAACACCGCGGTGATAAAAAATGGCAAGGGCTTAATGGAAAATAGCATGGCAATAGCAAAAGCCCGCGGTTACATTGATTTGATTGTCTTATTATTAAATCAACATGGTACACAATTAATTGATTATCCAAATTTCTATGCATCGATGCAAAATGATGCGACTACAGATAAAGAAACGCAGTCTCGTAAAGATACGTTCGTGCAAGCGTGGGACATCTATTTTAAGCAGCTTGAAACAACGGGAAAATTAGCAAGCGAACTTAACCATCACCCATTACCATTTTTAAAAATGATATTGATGACTAATAATGTGTCACAACTTAAAAGCATTCTTACGGTTAATGAAGCAATATTAAATATGCTTATAGATAATTGCTCTTTAAGCATCCACGCTGTAAAAAACAATCAAGGTTCCATTCTTGAATGCATTCTTGAAAACTCTCGTTCAAGCGGAATCAAAGAAAAAAAACTATCTTTTGCTTTGTTACACGCCGTAACAAATAATAAACTTGATCTTGCCGAAAAATTATTAAAGGCCAATATTAATCCAAACTTAGCAGCTTGGGACAAAACGAATGACAAATGTCTACATATGGCAATTAAATGTAGAAATACAAAAATGATCGCATTGTTATTATCATATGGTGCTGATCTTTCCGAAACAAATGCTGACGGTCTTACGCCTAAAAGTCTTGCCATGAAAAAACCTTCATTTCATAAAGCATTCCATGATGGATTAAGCCTATATAAAGCAACGCTTGCATCAAAACAAACCATGCCGATTTTAATTCAAGGACAAAGGCAAACAAGTTGCCTTTTCTCAAGCTTGCCAGACGAATTGCTCAATAAAATCGGCGATCATGTGCGCGAAAACAATCAACCTTTTTGTTACACGAAAGAGGCAAAAGAAAAACTCACAACAATTGCCATTCAAGATTTTATCAGTAAATACCCTTTGATCTTCTCTAATCATTCAAAAGAAGCATTAAAACTCTATCAAGATATGCAGGACATATTAAAAAGCACTGGCGGCAACAAAACCGATCAACTTGATGCAGCCATTACAACGTTTATGAAAAATAAATTTAATCGCAACAAACAACAAGATGGTCAATATGTGCAATCGAAAACAACGTCATTATTATTGAAACATCATTTATTAAAACCTGATAGTGTCCACAAAGTAACGGGTGGCACGGATCGATACCGTTTATCAAATTCATTAAAATGTAATGGATAAAATAATATGAATAATCGCATCACGCCAGAAGAATTATTAAATGCGTTAACAACCAAGAACCATGATTTTATTATTAATGCTGTGTTACAGGATCCAAACATACTGAAAATTAATATCGATAATGGTATGAATTTGATTGCTAAAGCAGGGTGGTTAAAAGAGTGGCATTTAATTGAATTGATTGCATCATTAGAAAATGTCAAAAAACTTGATGATTCATTTAGAGTTAACTCAGCAATACTCTATGCGGTTTATTACAATGATTATCATGCGGTAAAACGCTTTATAAAACTCGGATTAAATTCAAATAAAATTCGACAGTTTTCTGATACCGGCAATAATCCACTACACTGTGCTGTCCTTAAGTGTAATGAAAAAATAATCGCGCTTCTTTTAAAGGCGGGATATTCTTTATCGATTAAAAATAAAGAGGAGCAAACGCCAATTTGTTTAGCCGAGCAATCAAATTCAGCTACCATGCGTGCAGCTTTAAATGCCGGATGGGGTAAATTTTATGCTGAGATATTACGCAACAATCAATTAGAAAATAGCGTAAATGAACAACCTGTATCTTTTACATGGATGGCCTTGTTTAATCATAATTATGAGCTAATCAAGAGGTATTTGTCATTTTGTCCTGAAATCTTGACAAAAAAAGTTAAAAATAACGAACCATTTTATTGGTCTGCCATACGAGACCATCAATTTGATGTGATCCATCACATTGCAGAACATTATCTAGTAAAGGATGATATTATCAAATTATTGCAAGATAATAATCAATTAAATGATGCGCTACTACTTGCAGTCATGGCGCAGAGAATTGATATTGCCAAAAATGTGTTGAGCAAAGGCGCTGAAATCAATGTGGTATCGCCAGTTAATGGTGCAACACCACTTCAACTCGCCATTAAACAAAAAAATGTTGCAATGATCGGCTTGTTATTACAATACCGTCCCAATTTATCACATAAAGTTAATGACAAACTTAATGTTCTTGGCTTTGCCAGTAGCAAACCAAGCTACTTAACCGCATTTAGTCAAGCACTAAACGAATATTGCCATCAATTATCAGCGCAAGATTTGCTCTTAATGCATCCCAAGCACAAACAACAAATTATCGGGGCGTTATTCTTTACACGCCAAATTGAAACATTAAAAAATGTATTTAATATGACATTTGATTTAGTGAATACAGCCTTTATATTTGATAGCCCGAGAAAACATTTATCTGTAGCCATAAAATTTGACTATGTTGATTTGGCTGTGTCGTTATTAGACCATCATGGTGCGAATATTTTAATGAATGGCGATACAGCACAGGTAATTGATTTTGCAAAAAAATCAGAGCACATTGAAACACTGAATAACGCTTGGAACAGCTATTTTAATCATTTAATTACAAGTAATCAATTAGCTACTGAGCTTAAAAAATATCCATTGCCATTCCTTCACATGTTATTAATTAATAATAGCACCGAACAACTTAAAGCTATGATTGCTTGCGATCAACATATCATAAAAATCGATGTGGTTGGGAAGAATTGCATTGCAGAATTAGCTGCGCGTCACAATTTAGTGACTATTATCGATACGATTATTAAATATGCCAAATCAGATGCAGATAAGCATATTGCATTATCTTGGGCATTATTAGATGCCGTTTCAGAAAATAATATATCTCTAGCAACCAAACTACTCAAAGAAAATGCAGATCCAAATAAAGCTCATTATACAACCGGAGTGGGATGTTTACACAGAGCTATCAAACTGAAAAATCCTGACATGATTGCGTTATTGCTGAAACATGGCGCCAATAAAAATCATAAAGATAAAAATGACGAAACACCAGATGATTTTGCAAACCATAACTTTGAATATGGTAAAACCTATAATCAAGGCATGAATTTGTTTCACTCACAGCTCACATCAAAGCTCGCCATGCCCATTTTGTTACAAGGGCAAAGGCAACTTGGCTCTCAATTTTATAATCTCCCAGATGAAATCATCGATAAAATTGGTAGTGAATTACAAAGGCAAACGAACGATAACATCTTACATCAAGTTAATGGTGCAAAAGATAAATTGACTGAAATATCAGCTCGTTGTTTCATTGATGCTTATCCAATTGTCTCCGTTCACTCTCAAGAATCAGTAAAACTATTCAGTCAAGTCAAATATAATTTAAATAACAATCATCAAAATAAGCCGGGCGCAATCAATCAAGCCGTGACTCGATTTGTGAATAGCTTGTTTAATAAAGAAAATAAAAATGAACCAGTACAATCCAGAACCACATCACTATTGTTAAAATATCACCTGCTAAACCCAAATACAGTTGAAAAAGTTGCAGGTGGTGAAGATCGGTATCGATTAAAAAAATATTAATTTAAACTATGACGCATGATGATTTTGTCTCATCTTCAGCATGCACAGTTCGCACCGCCGATTTATGTGCAAGATGACGTCCATGATGAATAAAATGACTTGTTGCATCAAAGGTTAAACCGCAAGATGACACCGATTCTAATTGCACCTGATTTATGTGTTCCTCACTCATGAATAAATGCCCATTTTTATCTTTTTGTAAGATTGAATCATCATTAATATTCACTTGAAAAAGTAACGTGATCATTCTAATTTCAGAAAACACTTTATCTTGACCATATGCAATAATTAAATCACGATCGACTTCAGCATGCGGAGGATGATGATGAAACAAGGTAAATGCATGCTTGTGATGATCTGAAAAATGGTGCGTGTTTGCATATTGATTTGCAGCGGTTGCCGTTGTAAAAAAACGCAAATCAGCCGGTAAATGCATGAGTGTTTTAAAAATTTTTTCGAGTTGCTCCCATGTTAAATCGATTTTCACAATTTCAACCGAAGGATGCGGAGTAATCGCTAAGTGTACTCTTTCTTCTTTTTGAATAGCGATATAATATTGCATAAAATTTCCTATTATATTATCAAGATTCCCGCTATAAATGGGCGTCGTTGATCATTCAGCAGTGTGCATGAGCAATAATTGGTGGATTACGGCGCAAAAAGCGCGCCTAATCCACCCTACATTCTGCCCAAAGTTTGATTCAATAACGCCCTATAAATGCGAGAATTCCTTATACTTTATGTAACACCAAAAGCGCCCCTATTTGCAAAAGCCATGCCGACCACACGAACAATCCAAAATAGGGAAAGAATCTTCGCCTCGCCACCCAATAAAGAATGGCAGGAATAAGCCCTACCAAGATTGGAAAGATAAGCAGTCCCAATAAATCTCGCATCACACGTCCAAGTTGCCCATCAGAAAATAGCGTGGCCAGAAAATCGACCACTTGGGCATGAAACATCAAAATCCATTGCATGACCACATCTGCTTGTGTTGGAAAAAACACAACAACAACGCTCACCAAAATCACTAAAACAAATTTATTAAACATCACGTTCTCCCTTTCTTCAATCTACCTATTGCCATAAGACCACTCACGTCGTTATGCCTTTAATCCTATCCCTCGTTGTAATAAATATAATGCAAATATAAAGAGTATAACAAATAAAGAACCAACAATCGCAAACCCAAGAAACACACCCACATCTGATACGCCCAATAACCCAAAACGAAACGTATCGACAATACTTAAGATCGGATTGATGATTGATAATTTTTGCCAAAACGGTGGCAGTGCACTCATGGAATAAAACACACCGCCTAGATAAGTCAGTGGTGTCAACACAAAAGTGGGAATAAAGCCGGTATCATCAAAACGTTTGGCAAAAATTGCATTAATAAAGCCGCCCAAAGAAAAAAGAAACGCGGCCAATATCGCCATCGACAACACAATAATGGGATGCAATAATGGCACAGATGTAAATAAATGTGCAATAGCAATCACAATGACACCAACTAAAATGCCGCGCAGTGCACCGCCCACCGTAAAGCCTAACATCATGACTATGCTTGACATGGGAGAAACCAACATTTCTTCTATGCTTTTTGTGAATTTGACTTGAAAAAATGAAGATGCGGTATTGGCATAAGCGTTGGTCATAATGGACATCATGACAAGGCCCGGCACAATATATTGCATGTAAGAATACCCTTCTACTTCCCGCAATTGCGAACCGATTAATTTGCCAAAAATAATGAAATAAAGACTCATGGTGATGGCAGATGGCAATAAAGTTTGTGACCAAATGCGTGTAAAACGCACGACTTCACGAAAACAAATCGTTTGAAACGCAACCCAATTGATGAGAAATTTTTGCCAAAAGTTCATGGTTTATTCACTGTCTTATTCAACTGCTTATTCACACCAATTAAATGGATAAAAAGCTCCTCAAGGCGCCCACTTTTATTACGCATGCCAGATGCAATAATATTGTATTTTGATAACAATTGAAATAATTCATTGATATTTTGCTCTCTAGACACTTCCACTTCTAGAGTATGCTCATCAAGCACTCGATGACTAAACGGATGTAAATTAAAATGAGGGGGCAAACGCTCCACATCCAGCAAGAAAGTTTGCATGTGCAATTGATTGATCAATGCTTTCATCTCTGTATTTACAATAATCGAACCATGATCGATAATCGCCACATTGCGGCACAAACGTTCTGCTTCTTCTAAATAGTGTGTGGTCAAAATAATTGTCGTGCCTTGGTTATTCAGTTCTGTTAAAAAATGCCACAATAAATGTCTTAATTCCACATCGACGCCTGCTGTGGGTTCATCCAAGATCAGTAATTTTGGTTCATTAATCAATGCACGTGCGATCATCAAACGCCGCTTCATCCCACCAGACAATTTGATCGCAGGTTGATCACGCATGTCCCATAAATTCATGGCTTTTAAATAACGTTCAATACGAGGTGCTGCAATTTTTGCTGAGATGCCATAATACCCAGCCTGATACTGCAGAATATGTCTGGTTTTTTCAAACAAACTTAAATTTAATTCTTGCGGCACAATACCAATTAAACTTTTGGCTTCAATCGCTTGTTTTTCAACATCATGACCGAAAATACACACTTCCCCTGATGTTTTCTTGATGAGTGATGACACAATGCCAATCGTTGTAGATTTACCTGCGCCATTTTGCCCAAGTAATGCAAAAAAATCGCCTTCATTGACATCAAAGCTGATGCCTTTTAACGCAGGCACGCTATTATCATATGTTTTAACTAATTTACGAACTGAGAGAGCATACATAATTTTTCTGCCATGATGCGTTTTAATGTAGTCAACGCTTGAAAACGATGACTCTGTGTGTTTTTTTCCTCTAAGGATAATTCTGCTGCTGTTTTATGTTCATGTGGCAGCCAAAAAACAGGGTCATAACCAAACCCATTTGTGCCTCTTGGTGTCTCAATGATGGAACCCATCCAATCCGCTTCTGCAATAAGAGGACTTGGATCATGATCTGATCGCATAAACACCATGGTGCAATGCATGTAGGCTTGACGTTGGTTTTGCGGTATTCCTTTAATTTCATTTAATAATTTGGTTAAGTGTTCTTGGTTGCTTTTACCAAGGCCAGAATAACGAGCTGAATAAATACCAGGCTCACCATTTAAAGCAGGAACGACTAAGCCTGAATCATCAGAAATGGCGGGCAATCTCGATTGTTTTGCTGCAAAACGCGCTTTAATAATGGCATTTTCAACAAAGCTCAAACCGGTTTCTTCCACGTCATCTTGACAAAACTCGCCAAGCATCACCAATTGAATGGGCATGTCTTTAAACATCGAGGTGATTTCAAGCATTTTATTCTGATTTTGTGTGGCTAATACGACTTTCACGTTGACCTCAAGATGTGATTTGCAAACCCCATGAAATAATAGGATTAACGAGCACAATACTAATCAGTTGTAAGACAATAAATGCTGGAATAATGGATAAATCAAAACCAGCAACCGGCGGAATGATGCGCTGAAAAGGTGAAACGAGTGGCGATACGATTTTGTATAAGATGTTCTGCATCGGTGAAAAAGGTTGCACCCAACTCATGATCACATATAAGAATAAAGCAACAGTAAACACTTGAATAAAAAGATGCAACACATCGCCTAAGGCAACAATGAATAGTCCATTGATGTTGATCATTAACCCGCCCATTAAGGCAATGATCATGAATTTTAAGAGGTCGATAATATAGATTAATAAGAGAGATGAAAACTCAATCCCACGAACATTCGGTATGATTTTTCTGACCGGTACAATAATCGGATTACTCAAACGCACCATCAATTGAGTGAGCGGATTAAAATAATCAGCCCTTGCGTATGCTAATAAAAATCGAATGATTAATACAAATAAATAAAGATCGATCAATGTCTTGATTAAAAAAATAAAGCCTTCTTGTAATGACGTCATCTCGTTCTCTCCTAACTCTCTCCTAACATCTCTGCCAATTCTTTTGACCGCTTAGTCGCAGCAAATACAGCGTCTTTAAAAATACCGCGCAAGTTTGCCTTTTCAAAAACATTGATCGCTTGTTCGGTGGTGCCACCCTTTGACGTTACCTTTTCTCGTAAGGTTTGTAACGATTCGTCACTTTCAAGCACCATACGCGCTGCGCCAAATGCTGTTTGTATCGTTAATAAGCGTGCGATGTCTTCTTTTAATCCCAAGGCCATACCCGCTTGTTGCAAGGCATCCATCATATAAAAAAAGTAGGCAGGTCCGCTACCAGATAATGCAGTGACCACGTCCATTAATTCTTCATGATCGACCCAAACGGTGACACCGACTGCTCGCAGCACTGATTCGGCAAGGCTACGCTCATCTTGTGACACGCGTTCATTGGCATATAAGGCGGTAATACCAGTTTGGATGACAGCTGGCATATTGGGCATGGCACGCACGATAGAAATGGTATTGCCCAACCATGACCGAATGGTGCTTTCGCGAATACCTGCTGCAATGGAAATCACAAGCGGCTGCTTAGCAAGGATCGTGTCTTTTTCTGACTGGAGCGCTTGCTCTAATTGTTGCGGTTTTACGGCAAATAATATGACGGACGCTTGGAGAATCGCCTCATGATTATGGATAGTGGTCAAAACACCGAACCGTTCATGCACTTCAGAAAGTCGATCAGGGTTTGGATCGCTTGTGATAATGTGATCAGGTGGATGGCCACTTGCGATCAAACCACTCAGTAAGCTTTCACCCATGTGTCCGGTACCGATGATGGCGATTAATGGTAATGTCATATTGACCTTCTTTTTATTGCATAAAACGGCTATAAAGCGCAGTTAATTTGTTTTTCTCAAGCACATGATGTTGCATGGCATCCAGTACCTCTTTTGCACTTGCACCATTTTTCAGAGGCAGCATGGAATCGAGTGCATATACCGTGAAAATGTAAGTGTGCACACTGCCCTTAGGTGGGCAAGGACCACTATATTGTTTTTTATCAAAATCATTAGTACCCACCATCACGCCTTTGACTGGCTTTGCCATGCCTTGAGAAATGTCACTCGTTTTGCTTGGAATATTATATAAGATCCAATGATAAAAAGTGCCCTTGGGTGCAGAAGGATCACTCATGATGATTGCAAAGGATTTGGTTTTTGCGGGCGGATGAGTAAAAGCAATCTGTGGTGAAATATTCTTGCCATCACACGTATAAAGTACGGGCATTGCACCTTGATCTTGAAATGCTGAGGTGGATAATGAAAACTGCTCGCCTGCAAAAAGATTGCTGGTAAAAAAAACACTACATAAGAATAAACATAATTGAATGAACTTACACATCTATCCTCTCCTTGAGTTACGGACTAATCACATTTTCGCTGAAATTTTTCGCCACCATGCTGTACGCGATAAATACAGTAACATAAAAATCAAGACAGCCAACATGATGCCAAATAAATAAAGGCCGAATGCAATGGCAATACCTACAGAAGCAGTCGCCCAAAGGGTTGCGGCAGTGGTAAGGCCAGTCACATAATCGCCTTGCCGAAAAATAATACCGCCGCCCAAAAATCCAATACCAGTGACCACTTGTGAGGCAATACGCGAATGATCAACACCATCACCACCAAGTGTCAGTCCAATTGCCGTGAATGCACAGGAACCTAATGCAATGGCACCGTAAGTACGAATACCAGCCGTCACAATATTACGATGTCGTTCACGTTCCCAACCAATCAAACAGCCGAGTATGGTCGCAATCATCACTCGACAGAATAATTCAATAAATTGTATATAAGTATCGATGGTCATAATCACATCCTTGTCAACATTTTCACACGATATTAACATGTTTGATTATATCGCACTATCCACTTGGCACAAACGCTTGAATCCCCGTTTGCGCGCGCCCTAAAATAAGCGCATGAATATCGGCTGTCCCTTCATAGGTTTTGACCGTTTCCAAATTCAACATATGACGAATCACATCATACTCATCCATAATACCGTTACCACCATGCATATCGCGAGCTTCTCTCGCAATGTCCAAAGCAGAAATTGTACAAAAACGTTTCAACATGGAAATCATGGGTGTGTCAATTCGACCCTGGTCTTTTAATCGGCCTAAACGTAAACAACCTTGTAAACCGAGGGCAATTTTAGTTTGCATATCCGCTAATTTAACTTGAATCAATTGGTTAGCGGCAAGCACTTGACCAAATTGCTTTCTCTCGAGTACGTATCGTCTTGCAGCGTGCCAACAAAATTCAGCAGCGCCCAATGCACCCCATGCAATGCCATAGCGCGCACTGTCTAAACAACCGAGCGGCCCACTTAAACCATCCGCTAAAGGCAATTCATTTTCACTCGGCACAAAAACATCGTCCATAGTAATTTCACCCGTGACTGATACGCGCAAACTCCACTTGCCATGCATAATCGGCGCATCTAAACCTTTCATGCCTTTCTCAAGAATAAACCCACGAATGCGCCCCTTATCATTCTTCGCCCAAACAATGAATACATCGGCAATGGGAGCATTGGTGATCCACATTTTGGAACCTTTCAATAGATAGCCGCCATCGACAGTGCGCGCTCTTGTTTCCATGCCATTGGGATTTGAACCGTGGTTAGGCTCAGTCAAACCAAAACAACCGACTAATTCACCGGTTGCAAGCTTAGGCAAATATTTTTGTTTTTGTGATTCACTGCCATACACATTAATCGGATGCATACAAAGACTGGATTGCACGCTCATGAGCGAACGATAACCCGAATCAACACGTTCGATTTCACGTGCAATGAGTCCATAGGAAACATAATTGACACCGGCACAGCCATAGCCTTTAATCGTTGCCCCAAGTAAACCGGCTTGACCAAATTCATACATAACATCGCGATCCACAATTTCATCGCGAAATGCATTGCGTACTTTTGGCATTAATTTTTCTTCTGCAAAGACACGGGCAGAATCTGCAATTAAGCGTTCTTCTTCACTCAGTTGCTCATCCAGTAATAAGGGGTCTTCAAAACGATAAACTGATTCTTTCGTCATGATAATATTTCTCCATCTTTTATTGATATAATACGTTTACATTGTTTGCTGATTTTATCATCATGCGTAATGATAATTAATGTTCTGCCGGCTTCGACATTCAATTTAATTAACAATTGCATGACCTCATCCCCTGTGACGGAATCAAGCGCGCCAGTTGGTTCATCGGCTAACACCATCTCAGGATTGCCAACGAGCGCGCGTGCAATCGCAATGCGTTGTTGCTGGCCACCGGATAATTCTGATGGTTTGTGTGTGGCAAGTTTAGCAATGTGTAATGCATCTAACATCTCTCTTGCTTTCTCTTTAGCTTCAGCATAATCATACTCTTGATACAGTAAAGGCAACATGACATTTTGCAGAGCGTTCATTCGTGGCAATAAAAAAAAGGATTGAAAGACAAAACCAATTTTTTTACCGCGCAAATTGGCAAGCTCTTTATCAGTCAATGAATCAACGAACGCGCCATCGAAATAATACTGCCCACTGCTCGCTCGATCAAGCATACCGATGATATTCATTAACGTGGATTTTCCTGAACCGGAAGCTCCGACAATAGCAAGCCGCTCTCCACGCTCTATCATCAAATTGACATTTTTTAACGCGTGCACACTGGCATGAGCCAGCGTATATGTTTTATTGATGTGCTTTAAATCAATTAGGCAAGACAATTTGATCGCCCTCTTTTAATCCTTTTAATACGACCACTTGACTCAAGTTTGACTTACCCGTTTTGATTTCAGTTTTAATTGCACGTTTACTTTTTGGGTCATAACGATCAACTGTTAATTTACCGTTTGTTTCTGAAATTGCAAGACTGGGTATCATTAATTGTGTTTCAGAAGATAATTCGATTTCAACGTTGGCCGTCATGCCGACATGAATTAATTGGCGTTGTTTTGGTGTCAATCGTTTTACGGCAACATCAACAGAAAAAGTGGGTTGTCCACTTGCAACGCCTTCGCCTTGATGATCGAGATGATGGATGCTACCAAATAAGATATCATCTGGAAAACCAACGCCAGTGATTTTAACACGTTGACCAACTTTTAATTGATTAATGGCCGCTTCATTGGCCTTAATGCGAATGGCAATGCCAGATAAGTCGCCAATCACGGCGAGCACATCGCCATCCTTACACGCTTCCCCTTGTCGAATTTTTTTATTCTCGTCTTCTGATTTGAAAGGCGCAAGCAAGACACCATCGATTGGAGCCATGATATTCAAGTTTTCGGCATGATTGGTCAAGTGCATGGCTTCTTTTACTTTTTCCACATCAGCGATGCTCAAATTAAATAAGGCATCCTCAGAAACACTCATTTGGTTTAAAAATATTTTTAGTGCATCTTTTGCTTGTATGAATGCCAATTGATTTGAATAATAAGCGGATTGTTTCAATTTAAATTCGTCATCTGAGATGAGTTGATTTTTATGTAAGAAATTCGCTTCACTCAATTGTGTTTCACTTTGATGAAACTCATTTTTAGATTTGATGTATTGCAATAAAGCAGCTTTATAATCACTTAAAAATTTGCTGGATGAAATCACAAATAACAGCTCGCCCTTTTTGACCGATTCGCCATATTGTTTAACCATATTCACAATAACGCCTTCGGATTTGCTTTGCACGACGGTGGCTTTAATGGGTTGAACGCTGCCTGAATAAAATAAATTGTGTTTTACTTTATCGTTTGTAACCGTGTGCAGATTGAGTTTGTTTTTGCTCGATTCATTGCTGCATGCGGATAGCAATATAGTGAAGCACAATAGAATGAATAGGTGCGGAAACGGTGTCATGTTCAAAAATTTCATTTGTTAGCCCAACCTCGCCTCAATATCCCAAGTTTTTAACGTATGCCCAACCAACATATCGAGTTGCACCAGTGATTTCAAATATGAAATTTGCGCTGCCAATAAGGAATGTTGTGATTGTATCAATTGAAATTGTGCGGTTTGCAACTCTAAACTATCGATTAAACCATGTAAATATTTTTGGTAACTCATTTGATAAGTTTTGTCTTGTAATTTTGCCGCATCGTCTGCAAACGTTAATGAACGTTTGCTGGCAAGCACGGTTTTCCAATTATTAACAGCAGCCACTTCTTTGTTCCATTTCGATGTTTTTAAATTAATATGGGCTTGTTGCAATGCCGTTTTTGTAACGAGTATTTGTTGTTTTGCGGCTTGATCGTCAATGGGAATGGTTAATGATAAGGATGCATCAGCTTCTCTACGATGTGATAATTCCAGATTCAAAATAGGGCGCGCGTTATCTTCTGCGAGCATGACGCTTCTTTTTGTGACACCATTGATGGTAATTAAATCCGTTTGATATTGAACATCATGGTCTAACGCTAATTCTTTGACGGTATCGCCATTGACGAGCTGATATTTTTTAATGAGCTTATGAATGTCTAAATCGGCAAAATCAATATCTTGATTCGGATCTAACCCAATTGTCATGAGTAATGCATAACGCACTTGCGACAATGCATTTTTATTATTTTCAAGGGATGCTTGTGCTTGCGCCACATTGGCCTTGACCGTAATGATTTCATTCCCAGCTTTGCGCCCTGATTTGATAAATAATGCGGTTTGTTTCACTGACTCTTGTGCGCGCTTCAATGCTTCTTCATCAATCTCAATGCGTTTTTCTGCGGCCACTAAATCTAAATAAGCGTTAATGACATTGGTGATGGTCGTGCGTATCGTGCCTTCAATATTTAATTTGAAGATTTTCTCTTGATCGAGTGCATCGTAAAGTGCGGCTTCAACAACCGCCTGTCCAAAGCCACGTAATAATGGTTGCACAACGGTCACAGACAAATGCCCCTTAGGATGCCTTGAATGCAAATCATGGGGTTTAACTTTAATGTCAGTGCCAAACTTTGTTAATAAACTTGCTTCGGGTGTGAGTGCAACTCGATCGTCATTTGCATTTGCACCGAAAGCAAAATGCGGTTTAAAGCGCCACTTTGCTGTTTCCACACTCATTCGTTGCACGCGTTCATTGAGTTTTAAGATTTGCACATTAGGATTTTCACGTAATGATAAGTGAATGACATCTTGCAGTGATAAGGTTTCTTGCGATTTTGCAAAACTGGGATTTAGCATCAGTGTCAGTAATGTTGCAACAATAGTCAGTATTTTGTAGAAGGCCTTGGCTTGATTTGCTATCCGTGTCTTGTTGGTGTCAACAAGTTGCATGGCCTTTTAGGTGACAGTTGAGACATAACTTCTTGTTAACTGCGTATTGTTGTGATGGCGTTTAATAGCAAGCTCAACTAAATGTGTCAATAAATCAGTATAAGAAATTCCACTTGCTGCCATTAATTTTGGATACATGCTGATGGTGGTAAACCCTGGGATGGTATTGGCTTCATTGAAATATAATTTTTGTTCATGCAAGTCATAAAATAAATCCACTCTTGCCATGCCTTCACATTCAAGCAATACAAATAATTGCTTTGCCATCTCTCTTGCACATTTCGCAATATCATCAGGAAGATCGGCAGGAATGTGTAAGCTTGCGCCATTGGCATCAACGTATTTTGCATCGTAGGAATAAAATTCATGATGCGGTTCAATCTCACCAACCACGCTCACAATCGGGTCATGACCAGAAAGAGGTTCCAGCACTGCAAGTTCTAATTCACGTACAGTCAAGCCTTTTTCAATTAAGATTTTATGATCATATTGAAAAGCAAATTCAATTGCCGGTAATAACTGCTCTTTTGTTTTAACTTTGGAAATGCCAACACTCGAGCCAGTGTTTGCGGGTTTAACAAACACAGGAAAATGCAAAGTATCAATAATCGTTTTGATATAATGATCTTGATTGCTATAAAACACGGATTTTTTAATCGCTAAAAACGGTGCAACTGCAATGCCGCCATCTTTAGCAAGGCGTTTTGCAATGTCTTTATCCATGTTAATGGCAGATGACAACACACCACAACCAACGTAGGCAACATCAGCGAGTTCTAATAAACCTTGTAACGCGCCATCTTCACAATACGTGCCATGCATGACTGGAAAGATGACATCAAAGGGTTTATCGAGATGAGAAGAAGTGGATACGGTTAATTCATGATGTTGTTGCGATTTATTATTGGCATGGTTTACCCATTGTGGTGCAAACCATGGTTGATGCTCATCTGGTAGCCGTGGTACTTGGGTTTCTTGAATGCTTTTGATAAACACATCATTTCCCACAATCCATTGCCCTGATTTATCGATACCAATAGGAATCACGTCATAACGTGAACGATCCAATTGCTCAATCACGTTTTTTGCTGATTGCAATGACACTTCATGTTCGGCGGAACGTCCACCGAAGAGTACTGCAACGCGTGTTTTCCTGATCTGTTCCATAAGCACCTTCACCTTATGTTAAATAAGGTTCCCTTCTCAAATGAGAAGGGAATACCCATCTTATCCTGCACCACCCACTTCACCTTTTAAATCTTGATGAACTGGTGCTGGCTGTTCTTGCACAGGTTGCATATTTGAATTATTAGCAGACTTGTTTGCACAACCAACAACAAATAATGACAGTGCTAATCCTGCGACGATAAGAACGTATTTCATGGTAAAGCTCCTCTTTTTTCATAAATAAAAGTAAAATTACAATTATGAACCTGCAACTATACCTGTTTTCTGTTTAGACTGCCACAATGAACAAGGAGGACAGACGCATTTGACAAACCCTATACAAATGAATAAAAATAGCCCATTCAAATTAAAACCGTGGTTATTTTGAACTAGGCTATCGTTAAAGATTAGTTTAAGTTTGTTTTGATAAAATAACTGATTAATTAATTGATAATTAAAGAGAATAAGCTTATGAAAAAACTATTCTTATTGGTTTTACTGTTGGGTTTATACGGCTTTACTTGGCCGTTTTCATTCCTATTCACATCCAAAAACAAAGAAGCTTTTGGTACGGACCTTTGGATAAAACAACAAGTTACAATCATCAAATCACAAGGCGTTTCAGTTGATTCAAAAGTTTTGCGACTCGGCCTGACCGCCTACGCCAATGCCAAAAAAAAGGGCTATAGTAGCAATAACTTATTGACTATTATCGATTATTCAAAACCCTCCACTGAAAAAAGATTATGGGTATTGGATTTAAAAAATAATAAAACCTTGTTCCATACTTGGGTCTCTCATGGTAAAAATAGTGGCGGCTTAAATGCCAATTCCTTTTCAAATCAAAATGGTAGCTTAAAATCAAGCATTGGCTTATTCACAACGGATTGGCGCCCTTATGTGGGTGGCAACGGTTATTCGCTGCGTTTGAATGGGTTAGAATATGGCTTTAATGATAAAGCTTATCAACGCAGTGTGGTCATTCATGGTGCATGGTATGTCAATAGTGATACCATTAGACGCTATGGCCAAATTGGCCGCAGCTGGGGATGTCCTGCAGTTAGCTTAGATGTCGCAAAATCCCTGATTGATACGATAAAATCAAAAACCTTAGTGTTTGCTTATTATCCTGATTCCACTTGGTTGAAGCGCTCACGGTTTTTATCAGTTTAAAACTATAGTTTTTCTCTTAAAGGAATGAATTATGTTGTCCAGATTTAAAATCCTGGTCATGGTGCTTTTTGCATCATGCGCAACCATGGCTAATGAGTTTTCAATTCATGATGTTAACCAATCATTAGTTGGCGATGTTGAAGTCGTCGCCACAACGGAAGGTGATACAGTCATCACGATCGCAAAACAATATAACGCGGGCTTTAACACTCTCAAAAGTGCTAATCCTTATCTGGATATGAAAAAAGGTTTTTTTCCTGGCACGTTGGTGACCATACCCAATCAACACTTGCTTCCTGAAGGTAAAAGAGAAGGTATCATCATCAACTTACCGGAAATGCGTTTATATTATTTCCCCAAAAATGGCAATGAAGTACAAGTTTACCCAATCGGCATTGGCAAGATTGGCAACACCATTCCCATTAAGAATACGACCATTGTTAGAAAAGCCATTGATCCGAAATGGATGCCAACCGAAAACATTCGCAAGTTCAATTTAGAACAAGGCATTGTGCTTCCTAAAGTGATGAGAGCAGGGCCTGATAATCCGCTTGGCCGTTATGCGATCTATACGAATTTGCCCACCTATCTCATTCACAGCACCATTTTTCCAGAAAGCGTTGGCAAGCGCGCAAGCTTTGGTTGCATTCGTATGTATGAAAGTGACATTGAACGCTTTTTTCCACAAATGGAAAAAAATATTACTGTTTATATTTTAAACAAACCGATTAAAGTTGCTTTCCAAAACGATAAACTTTACATGGAAGCACATCAACCTTTGGAAGAACATCGTGATGCCAAGGATGCCTCTTTACCGGATGTGGTTCATCAAATTGCAACGTTGTCTAAAGACAAAAAGCCAATGTTGATTGATTGGCAGTTAGTGTCTTATTTGTCGAAAGTGAAAGATGGCATGCCGCATGAGGTTGGGTTTGAAATTAATTGATAATTTCATTTAATCCTTCGATAACTAGATCGAGCTCCTTCATAGAAACATGTCCTATTTTTTTGCCTAAACGCAATACTGACAATGTTCTAATCTGACTCATTTTAACCCATGATGGTTTTGGATAATGTTTGCCTTTTAATTCCAATGTTAATGGAAATCCAGCTTTTTGAGGTTGACTTGTTAAAGCAACTGCAATAACAGTACCGGATTTTTCATTAAAAACATCATGACTTAAAATGAGTACCGGACGTTTACCCATTTGTTCTTTGCCTTGAACAGGATTTAAGTCTGCCCAAATAATATCCCCTCTTAATATTTTGGCCATGACGCTAAATCCTCATCTAATCCGGTATCTGCCATTTCTTGTTCGGTGTTTACATCTAGCTTTTCACATTCCATTGCCAATCGGTCATGCTCAAGTTTTCTTAATGTTTGCTCAATGGATAATTGAAAGGCTTGGCTTCTGCTTTTAAATGTATGATTTTTAACATAAAAATCAATTTTTTTTAATTGATCGTGATCAATGGTAACAGCGATTTTTGCTATGCTCATTTGTTCATACCCCTCTAATTCATACTTTTTTCATACTTAAGTATAGTACTCAAAAAATTTAAATTCAATCCTACCTATATAATAAAAGAATATATATATTTTAAAGATATTGGTTGTTATAAGGGCGTGCATTTCTGTGGATTAGTCATTTAATGGTAATATTTTCAATAAGTTACGAAAATATTATCTTGTGGAAAACTAAAAGATAAAAAAAGGATGACTTGTGGATAACTAGGTGGGTATCGTATGAGGCACAATTATCTAATGCTTATACACATGTTTTCAAAGGGGCTCAGATGAAGTTATCCACATTGCAAGACTGGCTGAGCTATTTGCAAGCAAAGCAAGTCATCAAGCTTGGTTTAGATCGAGTGCAACGCGTCTTGTCTAATCTCACTATTCAGTTCATATGTCCCATCATTACGGTTGCTGGCACCAATGGCAAAGGCTCAACGGTGAAAGTGCTGGAAGCCATTTATCATCGTGCAGGTTTCAATGTCGCAAGCTTCACATCGCCCATGTTATTGACGTTCAATGAACAAATACGCATCAATGAGATACCACTTGATGATGCGAGCATCATGCGGGCCTTTGAAGTGATCTCAGAGAGTGAGGGGGCAGATGAATTAACGCCATTTGAGTTTCAAACGGTCACAGCGCTTTATTTATTTAGCCAGCGTCCCATTGATGTGATGATCTTAGAAGTCGGCTTAGGCGGGCGCCTTGATGCCGTCAATGCCATTGATGCTGATGTGGCGGTCATCACCAGCATCAGTCTTGATCACACGGAATATCTTGGCAAGACGAGAGAAGCCATTGGTTATGAAAAAGCAGGCATCATGCGTCAGGGGAGGCCGGCTGTCATTGGTGAAATTGACATACCTGATAGTGTTATCAGGAAAGCAAGTGAAGTGGGCGCGATCTTGTATCGGCAAGGAATTGAATTTTCATATGCTCGTGATGATGTCACATGGCATTGGCAAAGTGCTCTTTGTTCACTTTCTGATTTGCCTATCCCCTCTTTATTTTTGCAAAACGTGTCATCTGCTTTGATGACTGTGACCTTGTTAAACGATAGCTTGCCTGTTTCAGATCAAGTGGTTCGTGATGCGTTAAAAAACGTCACACTCGATGGTCGCATACAAGTCATGGCAGGGGACGTGACGCGTATTTTTGATGTGTCACATAACCCAGCATCGGTTGCGTTGCTAGCGCAGTATTTGCGTGAACATCCAATTTCTGGCAAAACTTACGCTGTGTTTTCGATGTTGTCTGATAAAGACATTGCAGCCAGTATTGATGTCGTTCGAGCGGAAATCGATGAATGGTGGGTGGCTGAGTTAGAGGATAAACGCGCAATGAGTGTGCATGATTTAAGTGATGCATTGGGTTTAGCAGGCGTAATGTTTTATTGTGCTGAGTCAATCAAAAGTGCATATGATACGGCATGGCAAAGAGCAACAATAGGTGATCGAGTTGTAATTTTTGGCTCGTTTCATACAGTGGCGGAGGTGTTACCCGCCAGTAGGATGAAGCAATGACGGGTTCAGTTATTTACATTTTGTTCTGTGGTTTCTTGAGCTCAACTTGATGTAATTGTTGATGCTGTTTCTCATTATATAGCTTCATGAATATGTTGAATGCATCAGTGAAATGAAATGTTTTTTGTTTATTATTATGTCCCAGACTTTCAACGCGACATATACCGCTATATACAAATTTCATCAGTATAAATTCCAAATGTTGATCATTACCTTTCATGTATTCAGTGTTTAATAGATGAAATGAACAGCTAATTTTGTCAACAACATTATCAGTTTTCTGTATATTAACATCTATTTTTTTAAATAGTGTATTATGTAACTCACACATATTTTTAATATAATTTGAACCAAAATGGTACAAAGCAAAATTCGTGTTAATCACCTTCAGTTCATTGATATATCTGTGCAATACATTCAACTTATCCAGTGCTTTATTAATGCTGTCATCTATGGTCATAACATAATTGTTAAGTCTATTAACTTCTTCTTTTTGTTTTTCTGTCAATGGAATGCGTATGTCGCTACAAATAATGTCAACTATTTGTTTTAATGAATATAGACCATAAATGAATTTGAGATTAGAGCCAATCTCTGGCTGATCAGATTCAATCTCTGACTCAGACCGATTGTTTCGCTTATTGTAATGATACTCCTTGACTGACGAACAAGCCCTTTGAACATGGCGCACAAATTCAATTTGATCATCCTCTGTCAGACAAATTCGACTATCATTGAATACTTTCTTAAAATGGTCGACCGCAGATTTTTTGATGATATGTTGTGCATAATATGAAAAGAGTTCAACTGTAAAAAGATATGAATTTGGCTTAACGACTTTGACATGTTCGGTAATCAAGTTATTTAATTCGTTTGGTGTATCAATTATTTCCATTGACCGTATCAAGGTCGCGATGTTATTCATCATGTTGTTTGAGTGAGTGTATTCTTCATAATCAGCATGAGTAAATATCTGGTTATCAATTAAAATATGCAAGATATTGATTGCCTTATTATCAATAACAGTGTTTATTAATTTTTTTCTAAGGTCGTCATGTTGTTTAATGAATGACCAGTCATAAAAATTTTCTATTGCTATGATGTCATTATTTTTAGCAGCCAAAAAGAACTTGAATTCAATTTCATTAATTAATTTATTTTCAGCTATTATTTCTTGTTCTTTTACAAATGCTTCTATTTCGTTTTTTAAATCTACATCTAAATGATTGTTATTTTCTTGTCGCAGCATAATTAGATCCTTGTTATTTTGTATCGCTTAATATGAATATTTTACGTCTTTTTCTTTTTGTCTATTATCT